>Ga0194115_10001293_pt1 | contig 32205 bp, 29 predicted proteins | sample TA2MahsurfametaG_3_FD_148656 | JGI IMG/M metagenome (GOLD analysis project Ga0194115, IMG submission 148656) | Freshwater microbial communities from Lake Tanganyika, Tanzania - TA2015002 Mahale S4 surface | ecosystem: Environmental > Aquatic > Freshwater > Lake | place: Tanzania: Lake... | reverse complement strand
TACCAAAACCTACAGGGTAGATCAAATTTTAGCTTGGGAGGAGGAGACTGTCCTTGCCAATAAGCGAGAATTTAAGCAAGTAACCCTGGTATTTCAGGACCACCTGTCCATCACCGCCTCCAACCACGAGCACCAGGCCTATGCTGAGTTTATCGCCTACCTCCAAAAAAAGGCAGGAAAGCAAGCCGTGAAAAAGAAAAAATCTTGAGTCAATTTTTGATTATCCTCAACCCAGGTAAAGGCTGAAAAGGACTGGAAATCAATGTGGATAATTGTACAATGTACCAGGTACCAAGTAGTGATTCGGGGTAGAGCAGAATTCTAACTACAACAATCCACAACTTGATACTTGATACTTTTTTTAAACATCGAATATCGAACGCTGATGGATAAATGAAGAAAACAAGAAGAATGCTTGAAGTAACAACAATGGGTTGTGGACAGTCAACCGTCAACTGTTAGCAAAACTTACTCCCACTCAATGGTGGCAGGGGGTTTAGAAGAAATATCATACACTACCCTATTTACCCCTTTTACTCGATTGATGATATCATTGGACATTTTGGCTAAAAAATCATAAGGCAAATGAATCCAATCGGCTGTCATGCCATCCACCGAACCTACGGCGCGCAGGGCAACTACCCGCTCGTAGGTCCGCTCATCTCCCATCACTCCCACGGATTGAATGGGCAGTAAGATAGCTCCAGCCTGCCATACCTTATCGTAAAGACCATGGCTTTTCAAGCCTTGAATAAAAATGGCATCTACTTCCTGGAGTGTATGGACTTTTTCTTCGGTAATGTCTCCTAAAATTCGAATGGCCAATCCTGGACCAGGAAATGGATGCCTACCGATGATGCTTTCAGGAAGATGAAGTGCTCTGCCAACTTCCCTGACCTCGTCTTTGAAGAGGGTATTTAGAGGCTCCACTACGGATAATTTCATAAAATCAGGCAATCCCCCCACATTGTGGTGAGACTTGATGGTAGCCGAGGGGCCCTTGACAGATACCGACTCGATGACATCAGGATAGATTGTTCCTTGTCCAAGCCATTTGACCCCCTCTATTTTATGGGCCTCGTCGTCAAAAACTTCGATAAACACCCTTCCAATGGCTTTTCTTTTGGCTTCAGGATCGGTAAGTCCTGCTAGCGCCTTATAAAATCTTTGTTTTGCATCCACCCCAATGACATTCAAGCCCAGGTGCTTGTAGGATTCCAAGACTTCTTCAAATTCGTTTTTTCTTAACAAGCCATTATCAACAAACACGCAGGTAAGTTGATCTCCAATAGCCCTATGAATCAAGGTAGCTGCCACGGAGGAATCCACTCCTCCCGACAGTCCCATGACTACTTTTTCAGACCCAATTTTGCTTTTCAAAACGGCAACGGAAGTATCGATAAAGGTATCTGAGGTCCAATCTTGCTTACAGCCACAAATACCTACTACAAAGTTGCGAAGCAAATTTTTTCCTTCTAGGGAGTGTGTTACTTCCGGGTGAAATTGAATTCCGTAGGTATCTTCCTTCTGAATCTTAAATGCAGCCACCCGAACAGACGCTGTGCTTGCAATAACCTCAAAACCTTGGGGTACTTCTTTGATGGTGTCTCCATGAGACATCCAGACCTGGGAACCGTGCGTCATTTCGCAAAGCAGGTCTTGATGCAAATCCATCTGATCTAGGTTGGCTCTCCCGTATTCTCGTATAGTAGAAGGCAATACTTCTCCCCCATACTTGCTGGCTAAAAGTTGTGCTCCATAACAAACCCCCAATAGAGGTAATTTACCTCGAAATTGATCCGTATCCACATCAGGTGCTCCTTCCTCGCGCACCGAACAGGGAGATCCTGACAAGATCACACCTTTGATATCGGGATGGAGCGCAGGAACTTTATTGAAGGGATGAATTTCGCAGTAGACATTAAGTTCCCGGACTCTTCGTGCGATGAGTTGGGTGTACTGCGAACCAAAATCTAGGATAAGGATTTGATCGGCCATGCGCAAAGGTAACAAGTGCGCCTCGCTTGCTAAAACCTGAAAGGGAAATTTTAGAAAAAGAGCAAGTAGGATAGCAAAGCAAATTGGGAAATAGACTAGCTACTTGCTCCGAAGAGTAGGGTATAGTAGGAAATCCACAACAAACTATTCGTTCTCTTCCTCTCCAAAAAGCGTTTGAAGGGCTACTGCATCGATATGTTTTTCTTCCTGCAGAAATTTTTCAAAACTATCTGTACTCCCATGGGTAAGGTAGACTTTTTCAGCTTGAGTAGCTTCTATAGCGGCCACCAATCCCTTCCAATCCGCATGGTCAGACAGCACAAAACCCCTATCCACCGACCTTCGCCTTCGGATCCCACGGACCTGCATCCAACCGGAACAGTTCCCAGTCCGGTACGGTGCAAATTTGCTCATCCAGGGCGTTCCCATGGCAGCAGGTGGAGCCAAAATGAGTGCTCCTTGGTATCTAGATTTAGGAATATCTTGACTTACCTTGGGCACTTCCCTTAGCGCTAAGCCATTGGCTAAGAGGGCCTGGTTGGTTGACCAAATCGATCCATGTACAAAAATTTCCCCTTGCGATGGATCCAAATGCTGCAAAATACGCTGCGCTTTACCCAAAGAATAGGCAAATATGATGGTATTGAATCCTTGGGATGCGTTGGCTTTCCACCAAGCATTGATTTCATCAAATACCTTGGATTGAGGCTCCCAACTGTAAATAGGAAGTCCAAAGGTACATTCGGACACAAACTCATGGCATTTGATAGGTTCAAATGGGGTAGCTATTCCATCTTCCTCCACTTTGTAATCTCCACTCACTACTGCCACCTTGCCTTGGTATTCCAACCGAACCTGGGCCGATCCAGGAATATGCCCAGCAGGATGAAGGGAAAGTTGCACCCCCTGGAGTTGGATCCCTTGTCCATATTCAAGCGTTTGGATAGAAATGTCTGATCCAAGCCTTAGCTTCATGACTTCTTTAGATTGCTCATGAGCCAGGTAATGGCTCATGCCCCTACGGGCATGGTCCGCATGGGCATGGGTGACCACGGCCTTGTCAACAGGCCTCCAAGGATCTATAAATATTCCTGCTGGTGGACAAAAAAGACCATGATCGGTGAGTTCAAGAAGGTTCATTTCCTATGCATTTCCATCTATCGAAATGAAGATATGCTAAATTTCTTCAGGAAAAATCCTTGGCTTGGCATAAGACCAGCGAGCTATTTTTTTTCCTCTATGGTATTCGTCTAGTCCCGAAACGGAGACGGTCTCCAATGCATTTAAATCCAAGGACCCGTCGGACCTAAGCCCATGTTCGGCAACAAACACATGATCAATTTGAGCAATTACCAAAACGGTTTGATTCACCTCTAAGGTCTGGGCCTGAACTAGGGTGCAAGCGAGTTGAACGGGACTCCTTGCTACAAAGGGGGCTGGCCAATCGGCCCTATATTCTTCAGCTAATCCGGTACCTTCAAACTCACTACCCTCCCACCGGCCTGAAGTCCAATGGGCACGGACATGCCAATCGGGTAGAACGTGGTTTAAGGTAAACACTTGGGTGTCAAGAATATTTTCCAAACTATCTCTTTTCACACTCTGAGGCCTAAAAAGAACTCCTATCAATGGCGGAGAAGCACCTATATGCAAAACTTGGGAAAAAAGAGCAAGATTGGTTACTCCAAGCTTACTTTTGGTACCCATCAAATGCAGGGGTTTGTACCCAGGCAAGGCATTGATTAGATTTTTCCTGTAGGCAGGATCAAGTGTGAGAATTTGCTCAAAATCAAAATGGCGCATTAACTCAAGATGGCCTCCTCTATGGTATCACAGTAGGCAATGTCCAACTGATCAATGATATGGTTAGGGTGATGGGCCAAAATTTGCTCCTTGGCTACCTGAACCATTTTTTCAAACCACTTTTCTGCAGGAAGAATTTTCCGGTGAGTTTTTACCCCATGAGCCAGCATTTCCCTTTTCCAATGGATAAAATACCACTCCATAGTAGGCTGGTGAAACGCTCGAAGGGCACGTTTGTCAAAAATAAATTTTTCAAACCCTCCTTGCTTTACCAAATCACCTATTACACCAAAGATATCTTTAAAGTCTTCGATGGGGACGTAATCCGTAAGCAATTCGCAAATGACTATTTTCTTATTTCTACCTACCCAAACTCTGGCATAGCGCTGCTCAAAAGCTACATCAAAGTCCATGATTCCAGAAGCCTGCAAAATTTCGTTCATGGCTAGCTAAGGTGTGATTAATAAATTGAGTTCCTGTTTTTTAAAGCTACTTGAGATACCTCCTCTTTTACTTCGGTTAATCGGATTTCTAGGTTGGAGGCATATTCCAAGGTAGTTCGCATCATCTCTTGCTGAGAGTTAATTTGCTCCTTGAGCCGAAGAAGTTCTTGATTGACTTCTGCCAATTGATGTTCATAATGCGCCTTAAGCCTTTCCTTCTCGAGTTGAACCTTTCTCAATTCCTCTTTGAAGAGTAGAAATGATTCAGGGGGTGTCTTCATATTCACAATGCTTTCTTCTCGGGAACATACCCGCTGATAATACTAAATAGTATGCAAAAATGTTTAAATTATTTTAAATGTGACAAACCTCCATCCACATGCAAAATTTGACCAGTAATCCAGGAGGACTGAGGAGATAGCAAAAATAGGGCTACCTCTGCCCCATCAGAAGGGGTACCTACCCTGCCTAAGGGGTGTCTTTTGTCAGAGGCCTCTTTTTTTTCGGGACTCGAAAGCAAGGTGGCAGCAAGTGGCGTATCGGTAAGGGAAGGAGCTATGGCGTTTACCCTAATTTTATTTGGAGCCCATTCTGCAGCCAGGGATCTAGTCAATCCTTCAATAGCACCTTTGGCAGAAGCGATACTGGCATGAAAGCCCATGCCTGTCTGTACTGCAACCGTGCTAAAAAGTACTACCGAGGGGGAAGAGGATTGTTTTAACCCTTTAAAACAGGCTTGAAGTACCCTGACGGCTCCGTAAAAATTGACCTGCATCTCACGATCAAAATCTTCTATAGCCAATCTATGGAAGGGCTTGAGCTGTATGGTTCCCGGACAATACACCAAGCCGTCAATTACCTCTGGAATTCCTGGGATTTCAGCAAAATCCACAGTAGTATCCAACATGGTGGTTCCTTGTCCACTTTTAGAATACAAAAACAAATTTGCACCAGCCTGGCTTAATCCCGAAGCGATAGCTTTTCCTATACCGGAGTTTCCTCCTATAAGCATTATGTTCTTTCCCCTCATCATGAATCGTTTTTAGCTTAAATCAAAAAAGTGAGGATTTGTTTTTGTTGCCAATAAAAAAAAGCCCTACGCTAGGGTAGGGCTTGGAGTTGGTTTTGTTTACTTCCTTGTATTTGTGAGACTTAAGCCTTTTTAAGACGCTAAAATCTATTTTTTCAAACTTAAATATTTTAAAAATTCTGTTCGACTTTGTTCATCCACTTCAAATTTCCCAGAGTAGAAAGAGGTCACGGTAGAACTGTTGGTATCGTTGACCCCACGAGAACTAACACACATGTGGTATGCATCCATGATTACGGCTACATCCTCGGTTCCCAATACTTCTTTAAGTTCATTGCCGATTTGCATGGTCAATCGCTCTTGCACCTGCGGACGCTTGGAAAAGTACTGAACGATTCTATTGATTTTTGAAAGACCTATCACATTCCCGTTAGAAATGTAGGCGACATGTGCTTTTCCATAAATGGGGACAAAGTGATGTTCGCAATGAGAATGGAAAGTAATGTCCTTCTCTACCAACATTTCTTGGTATTTGTATTTGTTTTCAAAGAGTTTGGGTACAGGCTTATTTTTGGGATTAAGACCGGAAAACACTTCTTTGACATACATTTTTGCCACACGATGGGGAGTGCCACGAAGGCTGTCATCACTCAGGTCAAGACCTAGGATGTGCATGATTTCTTTGAAATGCTTTTCAATCAACTCAATTTTGAGTTCATCATCCATGACAAAGGCATCGTCGCGCAAAGGGGTCTGAAGGGAGGTGCCAACATGCTCTTCTCCCAATTCATCAAAAGAGGCCCGGGTCAAATTAATTCCCATCGTATTCAACAAAGTTTCTTTCTGTTTCATAAAGTCGTACGATTAAATCGTAATTCCGATCAATTTTTTCTCTCAAAATTTTCCAAATCACTACTGCAATATTTTCTGCAGAAGGAATGAGGGACTTAAATTCTTCGGTATCTAGGTTAAGGTTTTTGTGGTCGAATTTTGACAATACCTGCTCTTTTATCAAATCACTGAGCACCTTCATGTCATATACGTACCCTGTCTCTGGATTCACTTCCCCCTTGAGCTGCACGATCAACTCGTAATTGTGTCCGTGGTAATTGGGATTGTTACATTTTCCAAATACCGCATCGTTTTTTTCATCAGTCCAAGCCGGATTATACAAACGGTGTGCGGCATTAAAATGTTCCTTGCGAAAAACAGCTACTTTCATTAGGGTAAGAACCAGAAATTTAAATTTTTTGTTTAATAATTAATAGTTAATTCTTAAACAAAATACCAAATCCCTGCAGGTCAATCACTTAATTTATTAGTTGGTCACGAAAGTAGGCATTATCCCTGGCCCCCCAAAACAAAATGAACTACCTTTTTTACGAAATAAAGTGCAAAATAGTTTATAAGAATAACTGAAAAAGGAACTCTTTACTTTTTTAGGTAGTTACCATCGTGTAAATCACCCTCATCCTTCATTTCTATATGACCATAGGTACAGGATTTCTCCTTCCCATCATCTGGGCCTTAACTATTCTAGGATTGTCCCCCTCCTCTACAGCTGAATTTCCCACCTCTTCTCCCCTAGAGCACGCTGCTTCTATTTGGCAGCATTTGAGCAAATCCTATCCTGACCCGCCTTCTCTAGCTTCCATGAACCTTGCTCTTCAAGGCTACCGAGCTGTAAAAAATGACTTAGAAAATCCCTTACTCACCGTTATAGACTTTACTAGACCTTCTACCCAGAAGCGGTTATGGATTATCGATGTAGAAAAAAAACAAATACTTCTTCAAACAGTGGTTGCTCATGGGAAAAATTCTGGATTACTTATGGCAGAACACTTTTCTAACCGACCAGAATCGCATCAGAGTAGTTTGGGGTTTTTCAAAACTGCCGAAACCTATCAAGGAAAACATGGAGCTTCTTTGCGTCTGGATGGACTTGAAAAAGGAATCAACGATATGGCTAGATCTAGAGCCATTGTTATTCATGGGGCTGACTATGCACGTGAAGAGGTGGCTAAGAGTATGGGCAGACTGGGTAGAAGCTTTGGCTGCCCTGCCGTCCCCACAGAAATTTCCTCCAAGCTTATTCAACTCATCAAAGAGGGTTCACTATTGTTTATCTATGGGAAAAATTACCCCTCAATTCCTCAGAATCCCCCTCCACTAGTTTCTAAGTAGCTCCAAAAGGTAATCGTCACGACGGTACACATCGGGAAAAAAAAGAGGTCGACCATGCTCCTCCACCAAAAAAGTAAGGTAGAGAATTGCAATAGGAATTGATGAATTCAAAGGAAAAATTTCTTCATGATCCAGATGCATGGCAGCTTCCATTTTCTCTTCTGTCCAGCCAGGATACCCTCTAACTAGTATTTTCGCAAATTCTTTAGGATGCTGCATACGGATACACCCGTGGCTAAAGGTCCGCACTTCCGCATCAAAAAGATGCTTGGAGGGAGTATCATGAAGATAAACGTTGTTGGGGTTGGGAAACATAAATTTGACCAATCCCAGGGCATTGTCACTCCCTGGCTTTTGACGAATGAGGTAAGGAAAAGGTGAAGCATACCAATTTACTTGGGACAGGGGCACTGGACGTCCTGAAGAAGTGACAACTTCCATGTTATTCTTTTGCAAGTATCCACGGTTTTTACGAATGGCAGGTAAGGTTTCATTTTTTGCAATGGAGGGAGGAATATTCCAATACGGACTAAAAACCAAATAGCTAAGGCTAGCTGCAAAAATCGGAGTGGGTTGGGTCAATTTCCCTACGATAACCTTGGTGGAAAATAAGGTGTCCCGTGCACTGCGGTACACCAATCGGAAACTAGGAATATTCACCAGAACAGCTTCTTGGTCAAAATAAGAATCAGGTATCCATCGTAATCTTTCCAAATTGACGATAATCTTATCCATCTAGTGTTCAGGGGATTCATTCAATGTCTTTAATGTACCATTACCCAATACTCCATCTTGGACTATACCTCTATCTTTTTGAAATCGAATGACTTGCTGAAATAAAGCAGAGTCGTATTCTTCTACCCCTGTTAGGGGACTATTTGTGGAATATCCCCAAAATTTTAACCTTTCTCTCACTTCTTTCAAAAGAGGATTGGAATCTCCTGCCCTTATGGGCTTTGCTGTGGAAAGAGCTTTCCAAGCCGAGGGGTACCTTTGAGAAAGTTCTAGCAATTGCCTGTAGTAACGCTTACCTTTTTCATAACTTGGCGTATGTGGGTATAATCTTCTAAGGAGGGGGCCCAACTCTTGTTTTTGCCAAGCTTCCCAAAGGAGCATTTCGTAATCCATGGATACACTGGCCCTAGGGATAGACCATCTTAATTTTGACTGACTTGGATTTATTTTTCCAATATCTAAATCCTTTGCAAGAGCAAAGAAAGCATCCGTCAACAGGATGTCCAGTTGAGCCAGTTCTTGTACATCACCAGGATTAGTAACTGGCCCAAGGCTTTCAAATTTTTCAAAGGAGGCATCTATAGTTGTAAGATGGTAATCTTCTGGTTCTAAGCCATCTGCCTTGGATTGACGTAACTCATATCGAAATTCATACGCCAAGGAACTGAGTTTTCCTTGCGAAGACCAAAGAGATAAAAATTGGTGCTGGGCATAAAAGGGATAAAGTTGGTCCACATGGATAAGCCTTCTACCGAGCATGATTGCAGGCTGCACTTGCGTAGCCTTCTCCAGGGAAATCCGAATGGATTCCGTAATACTTTGAGCAGAAGTAGAATATAAGGCACTCCAAACTGATCCAAAAACAAAAAAAAGAACAAACCAAGACTTAGAAAAAATCATAACAACCCTCCTTTTAGGAAATAATAAAAATGAATTAGGCCTTGAAAAAATAATCTTGAAAATAAATCTATAGGGCGCCTAGGTACAACAACGGAAACTGGGATAGGGAAGGTTTAGAAAAGAAAAAAAATTACCTTTTCCCTTCCCCATTTTTTAAAACAAATCACTTTTTCAAATTTTCCCTATTTGGAGGATTGCTTCTCTCATTCCACGGAAAAGTCTTGATAGGTCCTACCCAATTCCCAAGCTGATTTGAGCATACCTAAAAAATCCCCCATTTTAGCTAAGGGGATCAAATTAGGTCCATCGCTTAGTGCTTTGCTAGGATCAGGGTGGGTTTCAATAAAAAATCCATCGATGCCAGTAGCAGCTGCGGCCCTAGCTAAAATGGGGGCAAATTCACGCTGACCTCCACTACTTCCTCCTTGACCCCCAGGCTGTTGTACGGAGTGCGTAATATCAAATACTACTGGGGCAAATTGCCGCATAATGGGCAGGCCTCGCATGTCTACGACCAAATTATGGTATCCTAGGGTAAATCCACGCTCCGTCAAACAGACATGGGAATTACCCGTTGATCTCACTTTAGAGACTGCATAATTCATATCTTCGGGAGCCATAAACTGCCCTCTTTTTATTTTTACTGCCTTACCTGTTTGGCCAGCTGCGAGCAAAAGGTCTGTTTGTCTACAAAGAAAGGCGGGTATTTGTAAGACATCCACCACCTCGGCCACTTCAGCAGCTTGATGAGATTCATGGATGTCTGTTACCAAAGGCACATCCAATGCCTTGCCTACGCGCTGCAAGACTTCCAAAGAAGCATCCATGCCAATGCTGCGAAAGGACTGAGAAGAGGTCCTATTGGCTTTATCAAAAGAAGCCTTAAATACATAGGAAAAGCCATGCTGCTCGGCCCAAGCTTTTACCTTGGTCCCAATTTCTAAGCAGATATCGAAACTTTCTACAGCACAAGGTCCAGAGAACAGCACTGGTTTTTCAGCGCCTAAGACCACCCCTTCTCGAATGGTCATGGTATGGGTAGTTCGATTCATGCGTCTTTTTTAGCTAATTGTTGTATCAAAGGAACCAACTCCCCCTTGGCGTGCAGGATCAAGTCTGCAGCTTCTCGAAAAACGCCATTACCTCCTGCCAAAGGAGAGGCATGATCTACTACTGCACGGACATAGGGCATGGCATCTGAAGGAGAAATAGACAATCCAACTTGAGTTAGTATGGGGAGGTCAATAAGATCGTCTCCAATGTACGCCACTTCTTCCAAGGTAAATTCCATGGTTTCTAAAAGTTCTGATAATTTTTTCCATTTGTCTTTTACCCCGTGGTAATGAAAATCAAAGCGAAGTTCCTCACATCTATTCTCCACCACTGGGGAATTCCTTCCAGTAATGGCCCCGACCAAAATTCCTGCTTTTTTTAGGTGCTGGACAATCTGACCATCTTTCACTTGGTATTTTTTGTATTCTACCCCCAGGTTATCAAAAATAATCCCTCCGTCGGTAAGTACCCCATCGATATCGGTAATCAATACCTTGATGCCCTTGGCTTTTTCCAGTACCACTGGGGAAATATGGCTGAGATAGGCCTGAATTATTTTTTCTGTTTCCATTGTATTGAATAGAGGTCCAGCCTACGCTGTTCCAGATTACGAACACTTCCTGCTTTTCTTTGCTTGGTTAATAAATCCAAATCTACGTCCGCCACAATGGTTGTTTCTGCATTTTCAGAAGCTGTAGCCACGGTAGCATCGTGAGGGAAAGAAAAGTCAGAGGGCGAGAAAATGGCTGCTTGAGAGTACTGAATATCCATGTTTTCTACCTTAGGAAGATTTCCTACCGAACCAGTGATGGCAACATAGCATTCGTTTTCGATGGCTCGGGCTTTGGCACAAATATTTACCCTCAAAAAGGCATTTTTAGTGTCGGTCCAGAATGGCACAAAGAGAATATCCATCTCCTGCTCGGCAAGTATTCTTCCCAACTCTGGGAATTCCACATCGTAGCAAATCAAAATCCCAATTCTTCCCGCATCGGTTTCAAACACATTGATCCCATTTCCTCCCTGCAATCCCCAGTAAGCTGCCTCATCGGGGGTGATGTGAAGTTTGTACTGTTTGTCTTGGGTACCGTCCCGTCTACACAGGTAGCTTACGTTTCGCAGCTTTTTTCCATCGTATTCAGGCATGGAACCGGCAATAATATTGACATTATAAGACACGGCAAGATCGCACATGCGCCCTACAATTTCGTCCGTGTAATCGGCCAAGTTACGGATCGCTTCCGAAGCATCCATGTCATTAAATTCGGCCAACATGGGGGCATTGAAAAACTCAGGGAATAAGCAGAAATCGGATTTGTAGCCAGAAATGGTGTCAACGTAAAACTCTACCTGCTGCATCAAATCATCCACGTGAGAAAAACGCCGCATTTTCCATTGAACCAACCCCAACCTGACGATTGATTTTTTATTACCGATGAGTTTTTCATCTTTTTCATAATAAATATTGATCCATTCCAAAAGGGTAGCATAGGCTCTTGAATCAGAATCATCAGGCAAGTACTTGGTGATCACCTTGCGGACGTGGAATTCATTAGCCAGCTGAAAGGAAAGCACGGGATCAAAAATTTCTCTATTTTTCACCAAGTCAATGTATTTCCTGGGCGTCATTTCGTCGGCATATTTGGAATACCCAGGTATCCTACCTCCTGCTATGATGGAGCGAAGATTTAAATTTTCGCAAAGTTCTTTTCTAGCATCGTAAAGCCTTCGGCCTAGCCTCATTCCTCGATAATCTGCATGAACGAAAATGTCTGTTCCGTACAAGGTATCGCCATCCGAATCGTGCGTATTGAATTTACCATAGCCAGTTATTTCATCGTAGGTATGGTTGTCTCCAAATTTGTTGTAATCCACGATGATACTCAAAGCAGCGGCGATGACTTTACCATTGTCTTCGATACAGATTTGACCTTCTGGAAATACTCTAAGTTGGTTTTTTAATTCCGCTTTGGTCCAAGCCCCCCCTTGATTTCTATAAATAGATACCATAATCTCCCGGATATCATCGTAATCAGCAAGTTTGATATTCCGGAGTTTAAGGAGGTGATCTAACTCTTCTCTTTGCTTACTCATGGTACAAAATTACATGAATTCCACCACTTCTCTAAGAGTTACCCCAAGCTCCTAACCCTTTAAATTTTTCAAAAATTGACCCAAAAGTTATTCGTTTAGTGTCCGCTAAGTCCTTGGTAAAATTGAACAGTAACTTCAATTAAACCGAATTTCTTGCTGCATTAATCACCCCAAACATGCTCCGAGTCACTAGTTTAGTATAGACTTCCTTAAGTGTTGCATCTAGTGATTGTTGTTGCAATTTACTCAATGCAAATTGCTGTATCGTGAGTAAGGGAAGGACGATTCTCTCTCTAAGAAGAATGGAATGTTTTCCTAAAGGATCCTTTTCCATCAAACTCGCATCTTTTGTCAATTCCAAATACAATTCACGGGTCAAAATATACTCCTTATGCATAATTTGACGAAAATCTCTAAAATCAGAATCCTGTTCAATGTACTGGGTTAGTTCAAAATTTGATTTGACCATACTCATCACACTATTATCAATCAAGGATCTAAAAAAGGAATTAGTATGGAAAAGGTGTTCGACCTCATTCCATTGCCCTCTTTGCTTCAAAGTCTTCAATGCCGATCCAAAACCGAAAAACCCAGGAATATTTTGTTTCAATTGGCTCCAGCTACCCACAAAAGGGATAGCTCTCAAATCTGAAAAACTAAGTTCATCTTTTACCCCTCTTTTAGTAGGTCTACTTGCAATATTGCTTTTACCATAATAATTCAATGGACTAAATTTTTGCAAGTAGGTTAAAAATTGGGGGTGGTGTTTTAGTTTTAAATAGGCTTCATAGCTGAGTTGACTCAAGGTATTCAAAGTCTGCCTGTCTTTGTCATTGAGTTGAGGCTCATTATCTGCGAATACTTCATTACTTACACCAGCACTTACAAGTTGCTCGATATTAAATTCCGCAGATGGGATGGTGCCAAAATTGGAGGTAATAGTCTGCCCTTGAATGGTTAATTGGATTTCTTCTTTTTCAATTCGATTCCCCAAGGATTCATAAAATTGATGGGTTTTTCCTCCTCCTCGAGAAGGGGGGCCTCCACGGCCATCAAAAAATATAACCGCCACCTGGTTGTCTCTTGAAATAGCTGTCAAACGTTCTTTTGCCAAGTAGATACTCCAATTTGCTTGCAAATATCCACCATCTTTGGTTCCATCACTAAAACCTAACATGATGGTTTGTTTAAATTTCCTATGAGCTAAATGCTGCTTATAGAATGGGTCAGCATAAAGCATTTTCATGATTCCATCGGCATTGGCTAAATCCTCGATGGTCTCAAATAAGGGGACAATATCTAAATGGGCCAAGTACTCATCCCATCCACATAGCATAAGTAAGGCAACTAACTCCATCACATGGATAGCAGATTGGGTATTGCTTATGATGTAGCGATGGCAAGCCAAATGCCCGTTTGTTTGTTGAATCGACTGAATCGCATACAAGGATTGAAGCGTGTCTTGCGTGAGCGTCGCATCAAACCCCCTTGGGTCTAACCTACCTTTAAGTTTAGCTAAAGCTCGTAGTCGGTCGGGAAGACTGAGGTTTGAATAATTTGTTGGCAATATCCCTTTTCCATCCTTTTCGAGAAGGGTTTGATGTACCTCTTGTAACACTTGATGATGGATCCGGCTATCCTGTCGAATATCTAAGGAAGCGAAATGGGTGCCAAACAGCATGACCTTATGAATCAGGCTTTCCAATTTGGGTAAATACAGGGAATAATTTTGCTCAATCACCAAGCTCCTTATATTCACTAAACAATCCAAAATTTCTTTTTTGGTAATTGGCACTGCTTGCTCAGGAGTGAAGACATTTTCATAAAGCTTTTTCTCCAATTCATTGATTAAAACATCCACACCTGAAAAGGTCAACTTTCGTTTTAACTTTCGTATATCTCTATAATAGCAGACAATAATGCTACTTCGTAAGGATTTGGCGACAAACCGAGTGGTATCTGCATTCACAAAAGGATTCCCATCCCGATCCCCTCCTGGCCAAAATCCAAGTTCTATAAAGGTATTTTCACCTGAGTACTTCCCTGCAAAAACCTCGTTCACAATTTTGGTATAGAGAGTACCAATGGAATGGTAAAACACGTTTTCTAGAAACCACATCAAGGTGACTGCCTCATTTGCGGGGGTAGGTTGTTTTTTATTAAAAAATGGAGTTAAGCCCAATTGTTGAATAAATTGACTAAGTGTAGTTAAGTCATTTTTTCCAATTGCTTCCCCCATATCATGGATAATTCCCAGCACGTTTGCAGGATAAAATTGAGTCGGATGCGCTGTCAAAACAAGTCTCAACTTGAATTTTTCTAGTTTCTTTGATATTAATTCTGATTTTTTTAGAAGCTTCGCATCCCGTAGAATTGATTTTAAACTTCCTGCACCGGCCACATCATGCAGGCTTGAAAAGGCAGCATCTTCAATCGCATCAAAAAGTACCACTTGCCTTTCAATGTATTGAACATATTTAAATAGATGATTCAATTTTTCTTGTTCACTACAAACATCTGTATGCTGGCTAAAATAATTGTCAATAATCTCCGCAGGCGACTTTTCCTTCTCATAGCCTTTTTCGCAGGCTTCCAACAAAATAGGAAGCATCGCACCCACATTCGCTACGCCAGAATAAGGCAGTGCTGCAAACAAACTATTATAAATCGTGTATTTATCAATAACCTGCTTTTTGAATTGAGCTGTCAGCTGCGTCGAATTTAGTTCCATCCGTTTAGTTTAAAAATTTAGGCCCTGTGGAGAAGTAACACTTCTTTTTGTAAGCCTTCGATGAGGTACTCTTAGCATACTCGGATTTAGTTTATTCCTGAAATAGTAACTAGGAGATGAGAACCGAAGAATTTTAGTTGATATTTTTAAATGATTAAATTAACAAAAATTACAGCAAATAAATGCGTCTTTTTTAAATTTAATTCATTTAATTAAATTAATTTTAAATTTTATGTCTAAAAAATGCATTTTTAATCAATTCGAAAATGTAATCCCTTATTTTTTGGCTGCATTAAAAAAATTAGTTTATTCACTCAAAAAGAAACCCCTTAACGACTCCTTATTTCGCTAAGGGGTTTATAATCTATTAGTTAATCGATTATTCCACAGCACTAAAGACCATTTGCCTAAATTTCCAGCCCGTATCATCTCCATTTCCTGAGCCAGAGGTTTGTTTAAATATCAATCCTATGATCTTTTGGTTGGGATCGGCGAAGTATTGGGTATTGAAATAGCCTCCCCAATCAAAAGTACCCTTTCCTCCCATTCCTCCAAGAGCTACTCCTCGCTCATTGACAACACCGAAGGCCAATCCATAGTGTCGATCTGCATTCCACAGATCTCCAACTTGATTTTGCATGGCCATCTCTATGGTGGTAGGGCTTAAGATTCTTTTCCCATTGTAGATGCCCCCATTGAGGTAGAGTTGCAAAAATTTAGCATAATCTTCTGCAGTACTGGAAAGACCTGCCCCACCAGAAAAAAAGGCCTTTGCACCTTGAATGGGATACGCGGGATCGTAAAAGGTAGTAGGAAAAGGAACCCATTTGCCTCCTTTGAAGGTGTGTACCTCTACCAGTCGGGGAGCTTGTGCTGCGCTGAGGTAAAATCGGGTATCATTCATTCCCAAGGGATCAAATATTCTTTCCTTTAAAAACACATCAAATGGTTTTCCTGAGATGATTTCTACCAAGTAGCCCAATACATCCAAGCCTTCGCTATAGGTGTATTTGGCTCCCGGTTCATGATGTAGTGGAAGTTTAGCCAATCGCCTGACGCTTTCCCCAATGGTAATATTTTCTGTAGTAAAAAGGTCTACTACCCCTGCTTTTTGGTAAATCATTTTCATACGCTCATCCCCATCGATCACCCCATAGCCTAGCCCTGAGGTATGGGTGAGCAGGTGGCGAATGGTAATCTGTCGAGCACTCGGCTTGGTCGTATACGAGCTATCGGAGTACCTAAAGGAAGCCAGAACTTGAGGATGTTGAAATTCAGGAATGTATTTGGAGATGGGATCATCCAATCTCAGTTTACCCTCCTCCCAAAGAATCAAAATGGCAGTGGAGGTAATCGCTTTGGTCTGAGAAGCAATTCGAAAAATGGAATTTTTCTCCATTTTTTTTCCGTGCTCTACGCTCGCATACCCTTTGGCTGAATGGTAAACTATTTTTCCTTCTTTTACTATCATCGCTACAAGACCAGGGACGTTTTGTTGCTGAATGGCCTGCTCCAGCATGGCATCTATGTGATCGATTCTATCCTTTGAAATACCTGGGACGGCTGCAGATCCTGCTGGAGAAATGGTCTGAGCAAGGGAGGAGGCAATCACTCCAAAGAGAAGCAGCCAAGAGATGTAGAATGATTTTTTCATGGAATTTTGGGTTTGGAGATGGAAAATAGGAAAATTTAAACATAAAAAAACCGGATTTCTCCGGCTTTTTTAAGCTTGCTTTACACATCCAAAAAGTGGTGGAAAGCTAAATTAGTTCACTTTTATTTCGAAGTAATATTCTGTTCCATCAGGAAACATACCCAAGACAACAATTTCTTCTCCCTGTACATCCTTGAGTAGGTTAATCATATCTTGAGCACTTGAAACACGCTTTCTACCGCTATCAGAAATAATAGAGGTGATTATAAATCCGTTTCTAGCACCTGCCGCCCGCCAAGCCTCGTTGGCATTGGACTTGATCACAGCTCCACCGGCAATCTGCAATTGATCTTTGGTTGCTTGCTTCACGTCTTCAAACTGGATTCCTTCAAAGTTGAATGTTTTCGGTTCCTCACGTTTTACGATATTGGTATCCCCTGAGAAATTTTTAAGCGTTGCTGTGGTCGTCAAGGTCTTACCATCACGTAAGTAACTCACAATCACTTCGTCTCCAGGACGTTTTCTAGCCACCAATTCTTGAAGATTGGCCACATTGTTTACAGGTTTGCCGTCAAGGCTTACAATAATGTCTCCTTCCTTAAGTCCCGCTTCTTCTCCAGCAGAATTTTCATTTACTCCGCCCACGTACACACCTTGCTCTACCGGAAATTTCTTACCTAAGTAATCTGCAAGTTCAGGGCTAACATTCTGAATTTGTACCCCAAGCAAGCCCCGCTGCACAGCTCCATATTTCAAAAGGTCATCCATGACCTTTTTTACCAAAGTACTGGGAATGGCAAAGGAATATCCATTAAATGTTCCCGTACTTGAAGCAATAGCGGTATTAATCCCGATAAGTTCACCCGCCAGATTGACTAAGGCTCCCCCGGAGTTTCCAGGATTGACTACCGCATCGGTCTGCAAAAAGGATTCTATCTGCAAATTATTTTCAACATCCCTTAAAATTCCAATGTTTCGAGCCTTTGCTGAGATGATACCAGCCGTCACTGTAGAATTCAAATCAAAAGGATTACCCACGGCAAGCACCCATTCTCCAATTTTAGTTTGGTCGGAATCTCCAAACTTGATAAAGGGTAAATTGTCTCCTTCGATTTTAAGTAAGGCCAAGTCTGTCGTAGGATCTGTACCTATTACGGTAGCCTCGTATCGCTTGTTATTGTCCAATGAAATATCTACACGAGTAGCCCCTTCGATCACGTGATTATTGGTCACGATATACCCATCGGGGGAAATAATTACTCCAGAACCTGAACTGATAGGCATGGCATTTGGTCTTCCAGGGCCCATTCCTGGTTCGGGAATTCCAAAAAACTCCTGAATGGGATCTCTCTGGGATCTAGAGGTGTATCCCACTTCACTTTTCACATGCACCACGGCAGGGGTGACCAATTCGGCGGAAGCAATGAAATTGATGCCATCGGGTACGGTAAAATCTCCTCCTGAAAGCAGATTGACAAAACTAGATTTTTGTTTCTCATCAAAGGAGTCAGCATTCTGAGGCCGTAAAAGAAAACTTACTCCCGCAATCGCAACTACGCCTCCTACTAAGGCTGCTACCAGTACTCCAACAAAGAACAGTTTTTTACTCATAATTCTTAAATTTATTTGGTTTGATAAATTTCTACGTTTGGAAAAACGCGTTTGACAAGTTTAACGCCGTTTATCCTCTTATGTGTTAAAATTAACAAGAATTAACCTCAATTACGAAGCCGCAGCTGAAGCTAAAAACAAGAAGGAAAATTAAATTTTGAGATCTAGCTCACCTAACAAATTTAAGTTTCCAAGGTTTTTACAAGGGAGAAAAAAAATCCCCCAAACTTTAGGATTGGGGGATTTCATGAACTAAAATATTCTATAGAATAGCTTAGACCTTTTTAACATTGATTGCATTTGGACCTTTCTTACCCTCTTTGATTTCGTAAGAAACCTTATCATTTTGGGTTACTTTGTCCACTAAGCCAGTGGCGTGCAAAAACACATCGTTTTGCGTTTCGTCATCGATAATAAATCCGAAACCCTTGGCTTCGTTGTAAAATTTTACTGTCCCGGTAAACATAATAAATAGTGAAATTTGAAATGAAATGAGGTATAAATGTAAATATTCATTTAAAAAAAACAAAATTTTCGTTTTTTTTATCGGGAAATGAAGAAAATTATTTTGATGCGGCATGCCAAATCTTCCTGGGAAAATCCGTGGATGGAAGACTACGACCGACCCTTGGCAGAGCGGGGAGTTCTGGATGCCACCAAGATGGCAAAGGCACTGAAAAATCGAGGAGTGATTCCCCAACTGCTACTCAGTTCTCCCGCTTCAAGGACCATGGAGACTGCTAAAATTACCTCTAAAATCTTAGGGATTACGGAAGAGTACATCTGCTATGAAAAATCCCTGTATCATGCATCACCTTCCCAACTTTTAAAAGCTATACATCACCAGAAAGATAGCGTGGATACACTCTTGCTCCTAGGGCATAATCCTGGCCTCACGGAGTTGATTCAAGAACTAGGAGTGCAATTAGACAATCTTCCTACCTCCGGACAATTGGGTTTTACGCTCGAAGCTACCCGCTGGGAAGAGTTCAAGGCAGGAAATGTTTCCTTTTGGTTTGTGGATTACCCGAAGAAATCTGACTAATGCAGCAAAGGCTCAAAAAAGAAAATCAAAGGATATATTGAGACAAATCCCTATTTTTTACTAGGGTACTCAATCGTTCTTGGACCATTTCTTGGGTTATCCTAATTTTGGAATTGGGACCGATAAGATCAGGTACTTCAAATAAAAATTCGTTGAGCAAGTGGCTCATCACCGTATGTAATCTCCTGGCTCCAATGTTTTCGACCTCTTGATTGATGATAAAAGCCAACCTAGCCACTTCATCTATAGCCTGATCGGTAAATTCTAGGGAAACTTCTTCCGCTTCAAAAAGGGCTTGGTACTGCTTGATCAAGGCATTTTTAGGTTCCTTGAGGATGCGCTGAAAATCTTCTTGAGAAAGGGATTGTAATTCTACTCGAATGGGAAATCTTCCTTGCAATTCAGGAATCAAATCGGAAGGTTTGCTCACATGAAATGCCCCTGCCGCAATAAATAAGACGTGATCGGTATGTATGATTCCGTACTTAGTATTCACCGAAGAACCTTCCACAATGGGAAGCAAATCCCGCTGCACCCCTTCCCTACTCACATCAGGTCCTCCACCATTTTTTCCTGATTTGGATGCAATTTTATCGATCTCGTCGATAAAAATGATCCCGTTATTTTCTGCTAGTCTAATGGCCTCTTCTTTAACTTCATCAAAGTCAATCAATTTGGACATCTCCTCCTCCAAGAGCACTTTGCGGGCTTCAGCGATGGTAAGCTTTCGTTTTTTTGTTTTTTTAGGCATCATGCCCGAAAGCATGTCTTGAAGACCGGCCATGCTGGCATCGTCCATCATGCCATTGCCCAACATCCCAATACCTACCGGAGCAGTCGCTTTGACCTGGATTTCTATCTTTCTTTCATCCAACTCCCCATTTCTTAGCTTTTCACGAAACCGCTCTCGGGTACGCTCGTTAAGTTCGGCATCTGAAGAAGGCTCTGCAAGGGAATCTGGAGAACTACCCTGAGTAAATCCTGGGGTTTTTACCGAGGGAATCAGGATATCCAATATGCTCTCTTCCACGGCCTCTGCAGCCTTGAGTTTTACTTCTTCTTTTTTGGCGTCGCGCACCAAATGCACACTTTGCTCTACCAAATCTCTTACCATGCTTTCCACATCCCTGCCTACGTAGCCTACTTCGGTAAACTTGGAAGCCTCCACCTTGGTGAAGGGAGCATTAGCAATCTTTGCCAAACGGCGCGCAATTTCTGTTTTTCCTACCCCAGTACTTCCAATCAATAAAATATTGTTGGGAACGATATCCTTCTGAATATCAGAGGTCACATTCATTCTGCGTATGCGGTTGCGCAAAGCAATGGCCACATTCCGCTTTGCATCATGCTGTCCAATGATGTATTTGTCCAATTCTTCTACGATCTGTCTTGGGGTGAGGGAGAAATGGGTTGGCATGGTGGGAAAATGAGTTGAAACTTGATGGAGGTATTCCGTATTCTTTGATTTTTAAATGGATGATCCCCCAGAATTTTTGGAATCAGCACTAAAGGTAAACTGCAAGGGATGCTTGACCTTGACTTTGGTCAGTGCCAATTCTAGCACTTCATCGACATTGGTTACGTAATGAAATTGTATTCCCTTAAGGTAATGGGGGTCTATCTCTTCTATGTCTCGAAGATTCTTTTTGCACAAGATAATTTCTTTGATCCCTGCTCGCTTGGCTGCCAGTATTTTTTCCTTAATCCCACCCACAGGTAATACCTTACCAATCAAACTTATTTCCCCAGTCATGGCAATTTTGGGTTTGACCCTTCTCTGGGTATACACAGATGACATGGCGGTAAGCATGGTGATGCCAGCAGAAGGACCATCTTTCGGTACTGCACCTGCAGGGATATGTAGATGCAAATCGTACTGATCAAACAAGCGATGGTCAATACCCAAGGGCTCTGCCTTGGATTTGAGATAAGAAAGCGCAGTCACCGCAGATTCCTTCATAACATCGCCAAGTTGTCCCGATAGGGTAAGTTTTCCTTTACCCCTGCTAAGACTGGACTCAATAAACAAGATCTCCCCTCCCACACTGGTCCAAGCAAGACCAGTAACCACTCCAGCTACATCAGATTCTTGGTGGATTTCCTTATCAAAAATTTCAGCACCTAAGATTTTTCGAACTGCCTCAGCGCTAATTTTAGATTCATAGGGTTCCTCCATCGCAATGGATTTGGCCACATGCCGCACTACCTTACCGATAGCACGTTCTAAATTTCTCACCCCAGATTCACGGGTGTAGGAATCGATGAGTTTTTGTAATGCAGCTTTTTCAAAACTTATTTCTCTGGATTTTACTCCGTGTTCTTGACGCTGCTTGGGCACCAAATGGCGCTTGGCAATTTCCAATTTTTCCTCTTGGGTATATCCTGTGACTTCGATAATCTCCATTCTATCCCTCAAGGCAGGCTGTATACTGTCCAAGGAATTGGCTGTGGCAATAAACAAAACCTTACTCAGGTCATATTCTACCTCAAGGTAGTTGTCGATAAAAGTGCTGTTTTGCTCAGGATCCAAGACCTCTAAAAAAGCAGAGGATGGGTCTCCTCTGAAATCGGAAGAAAGTTTATCGATCTCATCCAATACAAACACAGGGTTGGAGATCTTCACTTTTTTCATGTTTTGTATCACCTTTCCCGGCATGGCTCCCACGTAGGTTTTGCGATGCCCGCGGATCTCGGCTTCGTCATGCAGTCCTCCCAAGGACATGCGGATATATTTTCTCCCCAATGCCGCCGCTATGGATTTACCCAAGGAAGTTTTTCCTACCCCTGGAGGCCCAAACAAACATAAAATAGGACCCTTGAGGTCATTTTTCAATTTTAAAACAGCCAAATATTCAATGATTCGGTCTTTAACTTTTTCCAGACCAAAGTGGTCTTCATCCAAGATTTGTCTGGTATGCTTCAGGTCAAAATTGTCTTGAGTAAATTCATTCCAAGGAAGCTCCACCAAGGTTTCGGCATAGTTAAGCGCGATAGGATATTCGGCTGCCGAGGGATTGATCCTTAAAATTTTATCCAATTCCTTTTCAAAATGCTTTTTTACTTCAGCGGGCCATGCCTTCTGCATGCCTTTTAGGCGAAGCTCTTCCACTTCTTTTTCCGGACCTTCTTCCCCCAGTTCTGTTTGGAGAACCTTCATTTGCTGCCTCAAAAAGTAATCTCTTTGCTGTTGATCGATGTCGGTATGTACCTTTTTATGAATTTCAGATTTTAGCTCCAGCATCTGAATATCTTTCATCATCAATTCCAGAAGCAGAGTCGCTCGCTCCACCCCATCGTTGATTTCCAACAGGCGCTGCTTGGACTCTACAGGTGCATTGATGTTGGAGGATAAAAAGTGGGTAAGGAAAGCCGTATTGTCAATATTATCTAGTGCCACTTGGGCCTCTCTTGGAATTTCTGGATTTAGGTGAAGGATTTTGACGGCTGCCTCCTTCAAGGACTCTTCCAAGGCTTTGATCTTTTTTGAATTTTTTGGAAAATTCTCTTCCAAATATTCCACCTTGGCAATGAAATAGGGATCATCGGTGATCTGCTCGCGGATGGCAAAACGCTTTTTCCCTTGAATAATGATGGTGGTATTGCCATCAGGCAACACAATCATTTTAATAATTTTCGCCAAGGTGCCGACCTGATACACATCTTCCCAAGAAGGATCGTCTTGATTGGAGTGGATCTGTGCGCAGACCCCTATAAACTTATCTCCTTTTTGAGCTTTTTTAACCAAGCGTATAAAACGCTGCCTTCCTACGGTAATGGGGATTACCACTCCTGGAAATAGAACCGTATTGCGAACAGATAAGATGGGGATTTCTTCTCCAAAAGCTTCTACTCCGCTACTGGTATTTTCTTCGTCTGTAAACAAATGAATCAAATCTCCTTCGGAGGCAAACTCGCCGTTCATAAGGTTTTGAAAAAAAGCATGTTCGAATCGACTCATATAGACAGATTGACAGCACCGCTGTCAGTAATTTCGTGAATATAAAGGACTACCCAGAAAAAACCCCCAGGTAGTCCTAACTGTTCAATAGAGGTGCCAAACTTATTTTGGTCAATTTGGCAGGAGATCTAAAATATCAATTTCAAAATATCATTACCTAATGCAAAAACCATCAAGGCCAACAAAATAACCATTCCTACCTTTTGGGCGTATTCTAAAAATTTATCCGAAGGCGCTCGACCAGAAACCATTTCGTAAAGCAAGAATACCACATGTCCTCCGTCTAGCGCAGGAATAGGCAACAAGTTCATAAATGCCAAAATCATAGAAATCAAACCCGTGATGCTCCAAAATTTTACCCAATCCCATTGATCTCCATAAATTTTTGCCATCCCAATGGGTCCACTTACATTTTTGGCAGATACTTCCCCGGTAAACATTTTTCCTAATGCCTTGGCATTGACAATCACTGCTCCAAAAGCTCGGCTGGTCCCCTTAGTCAAGGATTCCATCAAACCATATTCTTTTTTTACAGGCTGAATCAAAGGCTCAATGGCAATTCCAATTCTTGCTTCTGCAGTCACCGGAACGGCTAAAGTATCGATCACCGTACCTTTCTGTCGCACCAGCTGAACGGTTTGGTTGGGCACCTCCTTCAGGGCGGCTTGCATTTCGTCAAAGTAGTTTATTGACTGCCCATTGATAGCTACTATTTTATCTCCAGCGGCTATCCCTACGGCCTCAGCACCGCTTCCTGGGTCGACGGCAACTACCTTAAAGGGGAAGCGAATAGCGATAAACTTACTAAATGCTTCCTCAGAATTGAAAGAGTTGATAAAACCTCTAGGGATAGAGATTTTGATTGTTTCCCCTTGTCTATCCACTGTATAGTACCCGTTTTCGCTCAGCAAGGCAGATCCACTACTAAGTTCTGCCATACTTTGGTAAGCTTGTCCATTGATGTCTAAGATCTTATCACCCGTCTTGAATCCAATCGCTTCACCGTATTCGTAGGCTACGATTCCGTGCTGTAGCACTTGATCCCTAGAAAAATAGGTCTCCCCATTGGAATAGACCAGGGCAACGAAGATGATAATTCCCGTGATCACATTGACTAGGATTCCTCCAAGCATGACAATCAAGCGTTGCCAGGCAGGCTTGGATCGGAATTCCCAAGGTTGAGGTTCTGAACTCAAATTAGCCGTATCCAAAGACTCATCGACCATTCCTGCGATTTTTACAAAGCCTCCCAGGGGAATGGCTCCTATAGAATATTCGGTTTCCCCCCACTGAAATCCAGCAATTTTTGGGGGAAAGCCTATTGAAAATTTTTCTACACGCATGCCAAATAGCTTGGCAGTAAGTAAGTGACCCAGCTCGTGAAGTCCCACTAGGATAGACAATCCTAGCAACAGCTGACCCACCATGATTAAAGTTTCCATTTATCGTTTAGACTTAAGTAAATTTTCTGTTAATGTTCTGGCTTGTTGATCTGTTTGAATATAATCCTCCAAAACTGGCTTTGCAATAAATTCGGATCGATTTAAGGTTTCTTCAATAAGATCCGACATCTCCAAAAATCCTAGCTGCCGGTTGAGGAATGCCGCCACCACCACTTCGTTGGCAGCATTCAAGATGCAAGGAGAATTTCCACCTGCAGCCAAGGCCTGATATGCCAAATGCAGGTTGCGGAATGTAGCTGTATCGGGTTGCTCGAAGGTCAGTTGAGGATACTTTGAAAAATCAAAACGCTCGAAAGAGGTTTTCAATCGATCGGGATAGCTCAAGGCAAACTGAATAGGAATACGCATGTCTGGTAATCCAAGTTGCGCTTTGAGGGATCCGTCTTCAAATTGAACCAGAGAATGGATGATGCTTTGAGGATGAACTACTACTTCAATCTTCTGGGGGCTTAATCCAAACAACCATTTCGCTTCAATGACCTCCAAACCCTTATTCATCAAAGAAGCCGAATCTATGGTAATCTTAGCTCCCATGTCCCAGTTGGGATGTTTCAAGGCTTGTTCCCGTGTGACAGTGGCGAGAAAGGCGCGATCTTTTCCTCGAAATGGTCCTCCAGAAGCGGTAAGGATGATTTTTTCTATAGGATTATGAAATTCCCCTACCAAGCACTGGAATATCGCTGAATGCTCTGAGTCAATGGGATAAATATTTACCCCGTGTTGTTTAGCAAGCGCTGTGATCAACTCCCCTGCCACCACTAAGGTTTCTTTATTGGCGAGGGCAACTTGCTTGCCTGCTTTTATGGCTTGGACGGTAGGGATCAATCCCGAGTACCCCACCAAGGCCGTTACCACCACGTCTATACTATCCATTACGACGATTTGGGCAATGGCTTTCTGACCTGCAAAGACCTTGATAGGTCGAGAAGCAAGTGCCTCCTTGACTTTAGGATATAAATCCTCGTTGCCGATGACCACCGCATTGGGGCACCAGGTCAGGGCTTGATCGATAAGCAGGTCTGCATTATTTTGGGCCGTGAGTACCTCTACGGTAAATAAATCAGGAAATTGGGCAATCACTTCAAGAGTTTGAGTTCCTATACTTCCTGTACACCCAAGAATGGCTACGCGTTTATTTTGTGTCATGTAGATGATAATCAGCCCACTACTGCATTAATTTGAAGAACTTGACAGTAGTCCCAACTGACAAAATTACCAATTGGCTGCGAATTCTAGGTACAACTCGTCAGTTTTTACCTGCTGGGCCAATTTTTGTTTACTTTTTTTTCTAAAATTTTCTTAAAGTAAGAAATAGTTCTGTCCTAAAAGTTTCTATTTACAAGATAAAAAGCCCTGTAATCGATATGAAAACTTTTGTAAAATCTTTAGCCCTTCCCTTTGTTGCAGGCATCGCTGGTGCAATTGCTTGGACTAGCTTTTCTCTTCCTGCGTCCGATCTGGAGGGAATACATCCAAATTTTCAACTCACTCCCCCGCAATTTACCTCCAACTCTCCTGCTGTAGCGGTGACGGGGATACCGGAGTCATTTACCGCGGCTTCTCAGCTCAGTACAGGTTCGGTCGTGTTTATCAAAAACTTCAGCGGAACGGACTACCGAAGATACAGCATGTTTGATTACTTTTTTGGAACTACTCCCAGCCAGCAAGTAAGTACGGGCTCTGGAGTGATCTTTTCTAAGGACGGATACATCATCACCAATCACCACGTGATAGACGGTGCGGAAATCCTAGAGGTGGTGCATCAAAAACGAACCTATTCGGCCAAACTGGTGGGAACAGATAAAAACACGGATATTGCAGTACTCAAGATTGAGGCCAAAGACCTGCCTGAAATAAAGGTGGGTTCAAGCCGCTCTCTTCAAATCGGAGAATGGGTCTTGGCCGTGGGCAACCCCTTTAATCTCACTTCCACCGTGACCGCAGGCATCGTATCTGCCAAGGAACGACAAATCAATATTTTAGGTGGGGATTTCCCTTTGGAAAGTTTTATTCAAACCGATGCACCCATCAATCCAGGCAATTCTGGAGGAGCTTTGGTCAATGTGCGGGGGGAATTGGTAGGAATTAATACAGCAATTCTTTCTCGAACAGGATCCTATACCGGGTATGGATTTGCCGTTCCTGTGGATGTAGCAGTCAAGGTGGCCAACGATTTGATTCGACACGGGGAAGTTCAAAAAGCCATTCCTGGTATAGAAGTAGCAGAGATTACCCCAGAAATAGCTGAAGAAATGTCACTACAAAGTATGGAAGGAGTTTTGGTAACGCATTTGCTCAGAGGTGGAGCTGCAGAAAAAGCTGGGCTTCAAAAAAACGACGTGATCACTCAAATTGGCGACTGGAAGATCACAGGAAAAGGAAGTTTTGAAGAAGCACTTTCCTACTATTACCCTGGAGATCAGATAGCTGTAGGATACCAACGAGGAAATTCACAGTCCAGCGCCACCTTAACGCTGCAGAATATCGAAGGAGGAACAGGCATTACCAAAAGAGAGTTTTACACTTCCGAAATATTAGGGGCAAGGTTGGAAGCCATCAATGCGGTAGATCGGGATAGGTTGAAGCTTCCCTATGGGGTAAAAATAACTGGGCTAAGTACGGGCTACCTAAGAGATTTGGGATTTAGGGAGGGATTTGTGATCACCCATGTCAACGAGATTCCAGCCAAGGATCCAAAAACCTTGGGGCCTTATCTAGAAAAATTCAGTGGCAGGTTGGTATTGGAAGGGGTAGCTCCTAACGGGCAGCCATTTGTACAAAGCTACCAAGTTAGGTAGTTGTCATAGGTTCGATAGATGAATTTAAAGGGACACATTAAAAGAAAATTTTGTCTACTTGTGCTGCAGCGTGTACCTTAGTAAAAAACTGTAACATTGGGTATGACTAAATTTTTTCTTTTCCCTCATCGTTCCAAAAAAGCGCTTTGGCTAGTGTTTTTTGGCACATGGATTTTAGCTTCTTGCGAAGAAAAGCAAGATCATTCCCTCTTCAAAATCCCTATTTCCTTAGAATATGCTAAAGGTTTTCAATTGTTTCAAGGAGAGGGATTTTGGGAAATTCAAGTAAGTCAAGGATACGCCGAAGCCTCGGAAACTTACCGGTATTTGGTCCTAGAACCGGGTGTAGTAATGGATTCCTCAGGATTTGATGCGGTGGTACGGCTACCGGTAAACCGTGTTGCATTGACCTCTACCACTCAGGTACCTCACCTAGATTTGTTGGGACATACCCAAAGCTTGGTCGGATTTCCTAACCCTGATTTGATCTCCTCGCCCAAGACAAGATCTTGGATAGAGTCAGGAAAGGTTGTTGATTTGGGTTCTGGCCCATCGGCCAATCCAGAGTTGGTGTTGGACCTGCAACCTGATTGGATCATGATCTCCACCATGGGAGAAGACTTGAGGTATTTGGATTTGCTTGCTCAAGCAGGCATCCCTGCCCTAATCAATGGAGAGTACGTAGAACAAAATCCCTTAGGAAGAGCCGAATGGATCAAATTTACGGGAGTGCTGCTAGGAAAATACGAGGAAGCGGCAGCGCAATTTGAACAGATAAAAAACAACTACTTACAAGCAGAAGAGCTGAGTCATAGCATCTCAGAGGATCAAAAACCTCTGGTCTTAAGCGGTGTTTTGTATCAGGATAGCTGGTATGCTCCAGGAGCCGATAGCTGGGCTGCACAACTCGTCCTCAAGGCCGGAGGAAGGTATGCGTTTGAAAAGGAAAAAAGTGTAGGAAGCCTACAGCTCAACTACGAAGTGGTCCTAGATCAAGCCACGGAAGCAGACTTTTGGATAGGAGCGGCGGATTATACTTCTCTAGGAAGCATGGGAGATTCCGAACCGCGTTACCGAGCATTTAAAGCCTGGCAACAGGGTCAAGTATATACCTATACCGCAAAAAAAGGGGCTACTGGTGGATTGGAGTATTTTGAACTGGGATATGTTCGGCCCGATTTGATTTTAAAAGACCTGATAAAAATCCTTCATCCCCATTTACTCCCAGACTATACTCCTTATTTTTACCAAGCCTTAGGTAAATAATTCACCCAAAGTAGAGATCTTGAATTCATGCGGCATCGCAACTCCCTGTTTCCTATAGTTGGTCTGTCCTTAGGGCTAAGTTTTTTGCTTAATCTGTGCTTAGGAACGGTTTGGATTCCTCCTTCTGAAATTTTAGCTGGAGTCCTACAAGGAACCTGGGAGAAGGCATCTTGGGAACAAATATTTGTCAACTACCGGCTTCCCAAAGCCTTGGTAGCCTTACTTGCAGGGATAGGACTAAGCCTAAGTGGACTGCAGATGCAGACCTTTTTTAGAAATCCTTTGGCTGGCCCCTATGTCTTGGGGGTGAGTGCAGGAGCAGGATTAGGGGTAGCCTTGCTGATGCTCTTAGGTTCGGCTTTTGGAATAACCATGATGGGAATTACTTCTTGGGCTACAGCAGGAGCTGGAATTTTGGGAGCTATGGCTGTCTTAGCATGGGTAGGGGTAGTAGCCTGGAGAGTAAAAGATTCCATGACCTTATTGATCGTGGGACTGATGTTTGGAAGTGCGGTATCGGCGGTAATAGGCATATTATCTTATTTCTCTGGGGCAGAGAGCTTAAAGCTATACACCGTTTGGTCCATGGGGAGTTTGGGAGCCTTAAATTGGGCACAAGTAGGACTTCTTTCATTGCTAGTCTTTGCAGGTGCTTTGCCTGTATTTTTCTCTAGCAAAGCCTACAATGCCTTACTCCTTGGAGAAATTTACGCTAGAAGTATGGGCATACGTACACAGCGCATGCGTTGGATTATGATTGGAAGCACGGGAATTTTAGCGGGAAGCATCACTGCTTTTTGTGGGCCCATTGCTTTTGTTGGAATAGCTGTACCCCATGTAGCTCGAATGCTCTGGAAAAGTTCGGATCACAGGTTTCTTTTTCCTGGATCTGCCTTACTTGGGGCACTCATTCTTTTGCTATGTGATGGATTGAGTCATCTGCCATTTTGGTCCAGTGCGCTACCCATCAATGCACTCACCTCCTTGATTGGCGCGCCTTTGGTGATTTCTATGGTTCTCAAGAAAAACTTTAGCAAAGATTTTTGAGCCATGGCTATTGATCCACACATCGCACTAGAAGGTAGAGGAATTTCTCTTGGATATGTTCAAGAGGGGCGAAGAAAGGAGATTTTACAAGACCTAGATTTTCAACTTTTCACTGGAGAGTTTACTTGCTTGCTTGGTCCCAATGGGGTGGGTAAATCTTCCCTAGTAAAATCCATCCTTGGAGAACTCCTACCCTGGAAGGGTAACATGCTTTTGCAAGGGAAGGCGCTGCGATCCCTGGATATACAAGAGCGTGCCAAGCAAGTTGCTGTGGTGCTCGCACAAAGCGCCTATCCCGGGACCATGACGGTAGGACAACTCGTAGCCCTAGGAAGAACGCCATACTTGGGCTGGGGGGGGAAATTGCAGGAGGAGGACCGGAAGAAGGTGTATCAAGCCATGGAAGATACCCGAATCAGCCACCTACAGGACGAACGATTGAGTGAGCTCAGCGATGGACAGCGGCAAAAGGCGATGATTGCACGTGCCTTGGCGCAGGATGGATCTGTGATTGTATTGGATGAGCCTACCGCGTATTTGGACCTGGTCAATCGCTTGGAAATCATGCATTTGCTTCGTGAGTTCACCAGGACAAAAAGAAAGGCAGTCTTGGTCGTTACCCATGACTTGGATATTGCTTTGGAGACGGCGGATCGATTCTGGATTCTGAATTGTGGTCTTCCACTCTTGTCTGGAAAGCCGGAAGACCTAGTGCTTTCGGGACAGATTCAAGCCCTTTTTCCTTCGGATCGCTATCGGTTTAATGTAGCCCGAGGGCGGGTGGAGTGGAGTCAAGTGATGCCGGATTATTTGATTGAAGGACCTGCCGAAAAGGTGTATTGGGTCAAGAAGGCCTTGGTAAAGGCAGGGATTACCTCCTTGGAACAAACTTTGGTGATAACGGAGCCTTTTGGCCTGAGAGTCGGGGAGGAATCCTTCCCTTCAGTCCAAGCCTTTTTGTGGAACTATTTTTTAAACCAAAAATAAAAGCAATTAGAAGGCTACCGAATGATGAAAAGCATAAAAGTGACCCCATTCATCTATCTTGCAGCATTAATTTTGATTTAACATGAAGCGTCTTGCAATTCTCGCCTCTGGCTCTGGCAGCAATGCCGAAAAAATCATGGAGCACTTTGCACATTCCTCCAAGGGGAAGGTGGTGCTGGTAGCGGCAAACAATACTACAGCTGGGGTTTTGGCGCGAGCGCAAAAATTTGGAGTGCCTACGTTTACCTTCACTCGACAGGAGTTAGAGGAAGGTCTACTCTTGGAAAAGTTGCGTGAGGCCCAGGTAGACTGGGTGATATTGGCTGGTTTCTTACTAAAGGTTCCCGACGCATTGATCCGAGCCTTTCCCAATCGCATGGTGAATATCCATCCAGCCTTGCTCCCCAAGTATGGAGGTAAGGGCATGTATGGGCATCATGTGCATGAAGCCGTGAAGGCTGCTGGGGAGACCGAGTCAGGGATTACCATCCACCTAGTCAACGAGCACTACGACGAAGGCAAGATTATTTTTCAAGCAGCCACTTCCCTCCTTCCTGAAGACAGCGCGGAAACCATCGCCGCCAAGGTGCTTGCTTTGGAGCACCGGTATTTCGCTGAGGTGATTGCGAGTTTGCTTTAGGGTTTTCCAACTATTTTCCCACTTCTACCACTCCCTTCCGCACATTCTTTGGAGCAATCACTAGTAGACTAAACCTTAGGTTCTCAAAATAATATGAACCAAACCTTCGGTTAGGCGCATAAAATTTGCTAACTAGAGCAGGTTAGAAAGCAAAAAAATATTCTTTAGGACGAGGTAAACCTAAAGAATTACACCTGATCAAATGGAAATTTCACTGGCTAGCGCTGCGGATCGAATCCAAATTTTTAAGCTTCGTTACGAAGTCTATGCCAGGGAATTGAGGCAACACCCTACCCAGGAGGCAGAGATTCTTCATGACGCCTTGGACGAATTCAATACCTACCTTGTTGCAAAAATTAATGCGGAAATCGTTGGATTTATCAGCGTCACTCCCCCGGAAAAAAACCTGTACTCCCTTGACAAATACTTTTCTCGAAAGGATCTTCCTTTTCAAGTAGACGAAAATACCTACGAGATGAGGATTTTGACCGTGCTCCCCTCCTATCGAGGAAAGCCCATCGCGGTGGCACTCATGTGGGCCGCATTTCGATGGATTCAAGCCCTAGGAGGAAAAAGGATTCTAGCCATTGGTAGAGCAGAGGTATTGGACTTGTATGTAAAATTGGGCTTTACTGCTACGGAAAAAAAAGTAAATTCCGGTGAAGTATCCCTTACCTTAATCCATGGGGAAGTTGAGGAATTGAATGGGTTCATAGAAACACATTTCAAAAGTTTATTTCAGAAAATAAAGCATCAGTGCACCTG
>Ga0194115_10001292_pt1 | contig 32220 bp, 29 predicted proteins | sample TA2MahsurfametaG_3_FD_148656 | JGI IMG/M metagenome (GOLD analysis project Ga0194115, IMG submission 148656) | Freshwater microbial communities from Lake Tanganyika, Tanzania - TA2015002 Mahale S4 surface | ecosystem: Environmental > Aquatic > Freshwater > Lake | place: Tanzania: Lake... | reverse complement strand
TTGATGAGCTAGGCACGGTTATCATGCTGGACCAGAACGCTTTGCCTCGTCACTCATTGGGAGAAGACTGGGGTAAAAATAATCTGGCCAAAGCCTATGTGGCTATGAAGAACTTTCAGATGTTGCCGCTGGATACAAGCATTACTAATACTGAGAATGCTCTGAACTTTCAACACTATCAAGTTTTGAATCTAGAGCAAACTAACCGTTTGCTTTCTCGTATTCAATTAGCTACATATTTTAAGAATCAAGCTTTTGAAGTAATAGGTTTGAATCAACAACGTATGGGTCAGCAGATTGCACAGCAGCAAACTGCAACTGGTATTGAGCAGGCTATGAACGCTAGTTATGCCCAGACAGAACAATACTTTATACAGCATAGTGATAATTTGATGCCACGAGTTCATCAGATGAGAACTGATCTGGCTCAGTATTACCACTCTAAAAAGCCTAGTGTAAGACTTACTTATATTACATCTAAAGATGAGAAAGTAAACTTTGAAGTAAACGGAACGGATCTTTTGCTGAGAGATCTGAATATTTTCTGTACTACAAAGACTAACTCTCGTGCTGTAATGGAGCAGTTAAAGCAGCTTGCTATTAGTAACAATACAACTGGAGCTTCTATCTATGATCTTGGAAACGTGATTAAGTCTGAGTCTATTGCAGAGCTTACTGGTGTTCTTAAAGCTGCAGAAGAAAAAAGCATGGCTCAAAAACAGGCAGAACTTCAGCAGCAACAACAAATGCAGCAGGAGATGATTCAGTCTCAAGAGCGTCAGAAGCAGATGGAAATAGAGTTTAGAACTGGACAGGCCGAGCTTGACCGCCAGAAAGATATTACTGTCGCTGAGATTAGGGCTGCAGGATACGGTTCTGTAGTAGATATAAACAAAAACGAGCAGTCAGACTTCCAGGATGCACTGGAAAAGATCCGGGAAGATCAGAACTATAGGGAACAGATGAATCTTAAAAGAGAGCAGGTTGTTAACCAAAGAGAAATGGGAACATCCAAGCTTGAGATTGAAAGAGAGAAGCTTCAGACCCAGCGTGAGATAGCTGACAAACAGCTTGAGATTGCCAGAGAGAACAAGAATAAGTATGACAAACCTCAGAAAGAGAAATAAGTTATAGCTCTATTATCCGCACTTCAGGTAGTTCTACATGCAGACTTTTAAATTTTTAGAGTTTAAAGTCGTATATTATTATTGTAGAAGTACACCATAAAAAACCAATACAACTTATGGAAAACCAAACAAATGTACAAACGTCTGTACAACAGGTAGACGTAGACATTGATAGCTGGCTTGGAGCCCCTGGTGCGGAAAGCATCGTAACTCCTACAGCCGCTGAGGCTAAAAAGCCAGAAGCAAAACCAAGTATCTTTTCTAATAAAGACGTAGATCTGAGTTTTATAGACCAGGATGATAAGTCTGAAGATACTGATAAAAAGAATCCTGAAGATTCAAAAGAACCTGAAGGAGATAAAAAGGACACAGGTAGTGTTTCACGTGGAACATCTACAAATGTTTTTGATGAACTAGACCAGGAAGATCAAGAGGATGCCAAACCTAAAGGTGGACGTCCAAAGACAGATAAGTCAGGACTAGTTGAGTTTTTGAAGAAACGCATTGAGTCAAAGGAAATGTTTGCCTTTGATGACTATGATGAAAGTAAACAATCTCTTGATGACTACCTAGGTGGTCTGGGAGAGAAAGATATAGAGGAGCTCTGGCAGGCTAATGTTGATAACCTTAAACAAGAGGTTGCTGCCAAGACTCCAAAAGAGTTCTTTGAGTCTTTGCCTGATGAGTTGCAATATGCAGCCAAATATGTAATGGACGGTGGACAAGATCTTAAAGGTCTTTTTCAAGCCCTAGCTCAGGTTGAACAAGTTAGATCTTTAAATCCGGCTGATGAAAATGACCAAGAAGGTATTGTAAGATCTTATCTCTCTGCTACCGGTTTTGGTACAGAAGAAGAAATCCAGGAAGAAGTAAATACCTGGAAAGATCTTGGGGTACTGGAAAAGAAAGCTAAGCAGTTCAAACCCAAGCTTGATCAGATGCAAGAAGAGATTGTTCAATCTCAGATTGTAGAACAAGAATCTCGTAAACAACAGCAAGAACAAGCGGCTCAAGCATATATGCAAAATGTGTTTGAGGCACTAAGACCTGCAGAAATTAATGGTCTGAAGCTAGACAAAAAAACACAAGCCCAACTTTATAGTGGCCTTGTCCAGCCTCAATATCCATCTATCAGTGGTCGTCCAACAAACTTACTAGGTCATCTTTTAGAGAAATACCAGTTTGTTGAACCTAACTACCCGCTGATTGCAGAAGCTCTCTGGCTACTTTCTAATCCTGATGAGTATCGTCAGAATCTTGTAAAACAAGGTAAGAACCAAGCAGTTGAACAAACTGTACGCCAACTTAAGACTGAGCAGAGTCGTAAAAACATCTCCACTTATCAGGAAGAAGAAGAACAGAGACCAAGAAAAATAGCTAGACCTCAGAATATTTTTAAACGCTAATAATTTTATTAACCCCTAAATCCGATGCCCTATGGCAACTCCTGTTTTGAACAATGGTATCTTTCTACGGGATACAAGCTATCAAACTAGCTCACACGTAGATTCTTACCACCTTTCAAACCTTCTTAAGAGTGCAGAGCCCACTGATCTGGGTCCTGTAGATCTATGGGCAATGGCTCAAAAGGTAGAAATGCCTTTGTACCAGATGTCCAGCTTTGGAGGAAAGAACGTTATCTCTGTAGATAATGCACGTGGTGAGTACAAATGGCAGATCCCTGTAGCTCAGGATCTACCTTATATCGTAGAAGATGTAGAATCCGCTAATTCCAGTAAAGGTATTGACGGACAGAGCTTTAAGATCAAAGTAAACAAGCGTTCTTTTGGACATGGTGACATCCTCACTTATGACAAATACAACGGACTTGAAATGTACGTAACAGCTGATGATATCATTCCAGCTGGTGACGGTTTCATTTACACTGTTCAGCTTGTTAACAATGACAATGCTAAGTTTTTGGACAACAAGTATCTAAAAGTAGGTACTAAAATGTTTCGTAAAGGTTCTGCTCGCGGTGAATATGGTGAGCGTTTTTCTGACCTTGGAAGCGTATCTGCAGGTTTCCGTGAATTCTACAACTACGTAGGTGGTGCAGAAGCTCACGTACACTACAGTATCTCTAGCCGTGCTGACCTCATGATGAAAGGTGGTCTTCGTGCTGACGGTACTGTACCTGTAATTGAACTCTGGAGAAACTTTGACAAATCAGTAGATCCTGCAGTATCTTCTTTGGAAGGTATGGCTGCTAAGATGGGTAAAGATTATGTAAAGAAAGCTTACCAGTCTGGTCAGCTTACTCGTACATTCTTGACTACTTTGGAAGCTGCTCACTTGACTAAAGTTGCTAACGATATTGAAACCTACCTCATGTGGGGTCAAGGTGGAAAGGTTAAGCAAGACGGTCCAGATGACATCCGTTTGTCAGTAGGTCTTTGGAAGCAGTTGGATAACTCTTTCAAGCGTATCTACAACAAAGGTTCTTTCAATCTTGACTTGTTCAAGTCTGAGATCTTCAACTTCTTCAACGGAAAGGTTGAGTTTCAAGGACCTGATCCTAAGCGTCAGTTGGTTGTACAAACCGGCTTGGGTGGTATGAAACTGGTTAACGAAGCTATTAAGAAGGAAGCTATTAATAGCGGACTTGTTATCAATGCTTCTGAGATCGGAGCCATTACTGGTAAAGGTATGGATCTAAACTTTGGTTTTGCATACACTCAATACGTTATTCCTTTCTTGGCTAACGTGAAGTTTGTATTGAACCCAGCGTTTGATAACATCCACACTAATGACATTGAGAACCCAATCATTGATGGTTTCCCTCTGTCTAGCTACAACTTTATCATCTTTGATATCACTGAGAACACTAACGACAACATCTTCTTGTTGAAGTTATCTTGGGATAATCAATTGAAGTGGTTCTACCAAAACGGTACCATGGACTACATGGGACGTACACAAGGCTTCCAGTCTTCTGGAAACTTCAACGGTTACCGCGTATTTATGACTCAAACAATGCCTGCTATCTGGGTTAAAGACCCAACCAAGGTGTTGAAGATCGTTATGCGTAACCCAGTTACTGGCGGATCATTCTAACATATAGTATTAATGCAGAAGAGTCTGTAAGCTCTTCTGCCTCTTAATACAATGGTAGTCTTTCCCCTTAACCTACTGTATGCAAACCGTGATTGATCATCCGGGGAGTTTGCAGCTCCTGGTAGGTTCCATTAATGAGTTGTCAAGGATTCCTTGACAGTTGATTATATATAAACTAAAAAAAACCAAACATGAGTACCGTAACCATTGTGGAGAAGTACCCACAAAACAAAAAATCTAGTATTGCTATTCGTCCTTTTTTTGATCCTATCGTGGACAATATGGGACTACAGAAATACGGATTAAGTCTATTTGACGGAGCTTTTCATGAAGAGCAGCTAGCTTGTTTAGAAATCAATGGTATCAAAAGATACTTAACTGGTTTAAACGAGTTTGCTCCTGATGTAAAAGATCTTTCTTTAGAAGAACAAGAGGCTAAGATCAAACAGATCCGCCAGATTGTAGCACAGCTTGAAAAAGAACTAGCTGCAAATGTGGTAGATCCAACTGATGAACACTTTTGGAATAAAATTAAACTTCTAAAACCTGATAACTCAGAGTTTTGGGATAAAATTAAGATCCGCTGTGGCAATGAGCCGGTATTCTTAGAACCTGATAAAGATCCATATGATCTGATTAGGATTTATGCTATAGAAGCTGGTGGCTTTTCAATTATAGCCAAGAGCTTGGAAGATGCTAGGCGTAGACCTGTACCTCCCAAGTTCTATTTAGATAGACTGGAAGAGACTGCCTCTATCCAAACAGAAGTAAAAAAGTTGCGTAATAAAGCACTTTCTGAACTTCAAAAACTGTTTGATAAAAACCAAAACAAGCTACTTTATGTAGCTAAAGTCTTGGACACGAACAGTGCACAGTATAAGAAAAGTACTCCAAACGATATTATCTATGACAATATGGATAAGTATATCAACGGAGATCTGATAGAGAAGGATAAACGTAAGACTTCTCAACGTTTCTTGGATGTTGCTAACCTAGACATGGAGACGCTAAAAATCCGAGCAATTGTAAAAGATAGCTCTTACTATAAGTTCATAGCTACAAAAGCGGATGGATTTATCTATCACATGCAGACTGTTACTATGCTGGGAAGGACACCGACCGATGTAGTAGAGTATCTGAAGAACCCTTTAAATGAGGAGATTCTGATAGATCTAACCAAAAAAGTAGAAAAGTACTGGAACGCTTAATAAGATATGAATAACAACCTCTTACAGATTAAGATCAAACAAAGGCTGAACAAGCTTGCTTCTTTAGACTATGACAACATAGAGTGTTGGATGATACAAGAAGCATTTAATAAAGCTCAGCTGGAGTGGATACGTAGAATGATCTACGGTATTAATACTCGTAAAGAGGGATCTGAACAGTCAACCGGTTTGGTGGATGATTTGAGAATCTTGTTAAAGAGTCAAGATCTTACACCATCAGATAAACAAACGTTCTTTGAAGCTACGCTTCCTACGGATTATCTGTACTATGTACGTACAGATGTATATGCAAACAGTAAATGCTGTCCTGATAAACGCAGAATGACTGTATATGAAGTAGAAGAAGCAAATATGGGAATACTTCTTACAAGTAGCACAAAAGGACCAAGCTTTGAATGGGCTGAGACTTTAAGTACACTTGTTGGGGACAAACTAAGAGTTTACACTAACGGTGAATTTAATATTACTGATATGGGTTTGGTATATTACCGCCTACCAAAACCAGTTCAGTTTCAAGGTTGTGTAAATGCATCTACTGGTATAGTATTTACTGCTAATCAAGAATGTGAGTTTAAAGATGATATAGCAGAATTAATGGTAGACCAAGCTGCAGCTATTCTTGCTGGTGACATAGAAAATATAAACCAGTATCAAAGAGAATCACAAGAAGTACAAAAGAATAGCTAATGATGCAAAAAATACCAAGACCAAGTCCAATGGGCCCTTGTATAGAAACAGCAGCTATGATAGCTCATGCTCAGTCATTGGTTACTAGTATACATCAGCTGCACTTAAAAGTTACTGGACCAGGGTCATTTGCTGCTCATGAAGCTCTTGGTGAGTTTTATGAAAATATGCCGGGACTAATTGATTCTGTATCCGAGCAATACCAGGGAGCTCGTGAAAAACTCCTGGAATATCCTACAGTGCCGCCTTATAAGTGTGGCTCTGTACAAGAAGCTCTCGGACATATTAAAGAGCTGTATAACGAGATTGCAGACCTGCAGAAAATTATGCCGTTCTCTGAGATTGTTAATCAGCTGGATGAGATGAAAAGTCTGATTGCTTCTACAAAGTATAAACTAATGTTTTTAACCTAATTATTTTTTTTATTTATTAACCCCTAAATTTTAACAACATGTATTTTCCTCATGCCTTTCGTAAAAGCTTCCTACTCTCTGATGGAGCTCCTTTGGGTGCTGGTAGTGGAACATCTGCTTTGACTGGTGGAAAACTTGGGTTTTTTGCTCCTACAAGTACCACTAACTCAACTTTGGTTTCTACAGTTACTGCAGCAAATGCTCCTTTTACCATTGCCGTAGGTAGCCGTTTCGCTTCTGACAAAATTGGCCCCGTTCACGGTGGTTATCAAGAGTCTCAGAAGTCTAAGTTAATTAATCCTAAGTATGTTAGCCGTATTATCAAGGTTCTTGGTAAGGCTGCTAAGAACCAAATCATCAAAGTAGAAGCTTCTGCTTGTGCAGGTCTTGCCTGTGATAGCACAGTTCGTCTACGTTTGGATGTTAAAGGTTCACCTGCTCTCCGTTTCTTGAACCACCAGTTGTACAAGACTTTGGATGCTTACACAGGTTGCTGTGATTCATCTAACAGTGCTATTGACCACACTGTGGCTCTTTTGAAATGGGCTGATCAGATTAACGAAGCTCCTTTGCTAAAAGACTTTGTACAAGCTAAAGTATGGTTGGAAACCACAGCTTCTGTGGCTATTGATCCTACTGCTGGTTCTACTACTATTACTGTAGCTGATGCTGCTGCTGCTGCATTATTTCAAGTTGGTGAGAAAGTAGTTCACGCTTCTTTGGCTCCTAATAGCCTTGTAGTAAGTGTGAGTGGTACTAACATAGTTCTTTCTGCTCCTGCAGTTAGCTCTACAAATGGTAATGCAGCCATCTTCACTGCACAAACAACTGCAGCTTATGTTCCTGCTACTTCTAGCTTGGGATCTGTAAACTCTCACATGGACATCATTGCCGCTTATGTAGATACTACTTTTGGTAACTGTACCTTCACTCCTACTGATTTCTATGGTCTTGAGCCTTTGTTCATCTACGCTTCTGTAGTTGACGAGTCTGGAGATCCTTGTAAAGTAGAGTGTATTTCAGTATCTGAAGTACAAGCTCCTCAGCAAACTTCAGGTCTTGGTGAGTCAATTTTGCGTGATCTTATTCTTTCTAGCCGCTATGCTCAGAATGCTTACCCTGACAGCAGCCGTGTTGACAGCTTGCGTATGCGTGAAATTGAAGCTGATCCTGCTATTGCTGCCGTAACACGTAGCGGTCTGTATGACCAAGTTTTGATCCTTCATAGTGTACCTCGTTTCAACAATCCAAGCGGTACTTTTGACAATGATCAGTATTTGTTGGTACTTAATATTGCAAGACCAAGTGCTGCTCAAAATAGTAATACTGATGATATTACTAACTTCATTGAAGATAGCTGCGGACTTGCAGGAAACGCAGTATCTTTAGAAACTATCTAAAGATATCCCTGCTCTATAAAACAAAGGGGAGTGGACCGTTTGGTCCCCCCCTTTTTGTTTTTTGGAGAACTCCTGAAAATTCAGTATATTATTATTGAGAACCTTTGTTCTTTTACTACTATAAATTCTAAAAGTTTATCCTAATGGCAAGCAAACATCAGCTAAGTTTAGAGCTGCCTGATACTAACAATATCAAGGTTTTACGTATATTTGACACTAGTATCTATGCCGATGGTATCGGTAAAGATTGTGGCTACCTGAGCATTACGTCTCCAGGGTTTAACTTGCCTGTAAATATAGAGATATTACCCGGGTTTAATTCTACACTTACTGCCTGCACTCTTGGTCTACAAAAGACTGGTTGCTCTGAGGCAGTACAACCCCTTCCTGACGGCATCTACGTGATCCGTTATTCTGTATCTCCCAATACCAGTGTATTTGTGGAGTACAACCATCTTCGTGTAACACAAACCGTAAACAGATATTATAATCTTCTGTGTGAATTGGAAATGGCTGCATGTGAGCCAGATGCTGATGTAAAAGAAAAGCTTGCTGAATTAAGGCTAATCAAAAGTTTCATAGATGCTGCCAAGGCTAAGGTAGAATACTGCCATGATCTGGAAGCAGGTATGGAGCTTTTGTTTTATGCAAAAAAGAGGTTGGACAAGATAACAAACCACCTTTGTGCAGACAGTTGCTCTTCTTGTTAGATCACATAAAAACCAAAAAAAACCATGAGACATTGTCCAAATTGTGGAGCCCAAATTACCTGTGGATGTCAAGACAGGGTGGCTTCAGACGGTGCCAAAGTATGTTCAAACTGCATAGCTCTGTACGAACAGCAGCTTATAAATACTGCTATGGAGCAGCAAGCTAATCCTCAATATTATTCATCTAACCCGAATGAGAACATATCTACCCAACAAAGTTAAGTATAATAAGCAGTTTGCTGATGCCATACATCGTTTATATAAACAGATGCGTTATGGCATTGGATCTTGTAAGCCTGAGCATAATACTCAGCTTGTTTCTATAAGAAAAGAATTGGTAGAATGGGAGGCTAATGAAGATGATGGAGCCTTGTCAGAAACAAAGATTCAGTTTAAAACGTGGCTGGGTGTCAGGTATGATGATGTCCTGTATTCTAAAGGGGGTACAGGATTTATAATTTCTGATAGCGGTAATGCACCTTCTTTAGGTATGAATTATACCGGTACACAACAATCTGGACCAAATATTATTGAGATTAACTCTGGTGGATGTATTACTAGAATTAATCTTAATCCATCTATTACTATTAACCAGAATAGTTCTTTTGTCTTTACTCAACAGACTCCTTCTACTACTTGGGATATTATTCATAGTATGAATATGGTACCAAATGTAACATCAGAAGACACGCAGGGTAATGATATTGTAGGTATTCTTGATGTAATAGATAACAACCGTATTAAACTATACTTTAACAGCCCGGTAGCGGGTAAAGCTTATTTATCATAATGCCAGAAGAAGTACCAGTTATACCGACATCAGTCGTTTATTATCATGATATAGATCTGGCTACTGGCCAGCTACTAAACGCTCGTCTGCAACCAGTGACCACTGTAGAGAGAAATGCTCTTGCATCTGTATATAACTCAGCTGATGAAGGGGTGATAGTATATGATAAAACACTAGACACCTTCTTTGCATGGAATGGCAACGCTTGGATTCAGACAGGTGTTACTACAACTGATCTTCAGAAAATAGGAGAAGCTTATGACCGTTCAGTTATGAGCGTTGATGTAACAAGTACAAACACAGATAGAACAGTAACATTAAACTATAGAGACGAAACATTTACAGCAGATGTATACAAGTATGCTCATATTCATAACCAGCCAACTCCTTCTGCACAGTGGACCATTACCCATAACTTGGGTAAATACCCTTCTGTCAGCGTGGTTGACACGGCTAACAACGAGGTAATTGGTGAAATAGAATATCTTACAGATACCAATCTTACTATAAGGTTTTCAGCTCCGTTTAGTGGAAAAGCATTTTTAAACTAATTAATATATAAATCTAAACCCTATGGCAAAAAAGTTTCTTACTAACTTAGACCTCGCCAAAAATCAGATACTGAACGTTGCGTTGCAGAATCTGGCATCGGCCCCGGCTTCACCTGTTGCCGGTCAGATCTACTTTAACACAACAGACGTCCGAATCTATTTCTGGGACGGCACTGCGTGGGTAGATGTATCAGGTGATCTTCGTAGCGTAATTGGTGGTAGTGGTCTTACTGCTACATATACTCCTGACGGTGATGAGGTAACTCTTGATGTTAACGTAGATAATGCTACAATTGAGATTAACTCAGATACTCTTCGTGTAAAAGATCTGGGTATCACTACAGCAAAGCTTGCCGACTCTGCGGTAACTACTATTAAGATTAATACTAATGCAGTAACTCTTGGTAAGATCCAGCAGATTGCAAGTTTGCGTGTACTTGGTAACCTTTCTGGCTCAACAGCTGATGTTGCTGAGGTAACTGTAATTACAGATCTGGCTTCTGCAAGTTCTACTACACTACCTACTTCTTCTGCAGTTAAGACTTACATTGATGCAAATATTGGTGCTCTTGGCAACCTAGAAGGTGGTTGGAGTGCTGATTCAGGGTCTTTTCCTGTAGGTTCTTCTCCTGTTGCTGGTACTAAAGCTGGTGACTACTGGTATGTAATTACTGCTGGTACAACTGGTGGTGTAGCGTTTAACGTAGGTGATGTAATCATTGCTAAGATTAATAACGCTTCTACCTCTTCTGCATCAGACTGGATTCAGTTAGAAGTTAATCGTGATCAAGCTACAGAATCTGTACTTGGGCTTGTAGAAATTGCTACCCAGACTGAAACAAATGATGGTACAAACGACACAGCAGCGGTTACTCCTTTAAAATTAGCAGGACGCACAGCTACAGAATCTCGTACTGGTATTGCTGAGATTGCTACACAAGCTGAGACTAATACTGGAACAGATGATTCTCGTATTGTAACACCTCTCAAACTAAAAACAAACCTAGCTACTTACAAGTACGCAGCAAACGTATCTGTAACTACAGCTGGTGCTTATACTGTGACTCATAACCTTGGTACAACAGATGTAATTGTAAAAGTTGCTGATTCAAACGGTGATACTATTCTTTGTGATGTAACAGCTACATCTGCAAACGTAGTAACTCTTGGATTTTCTGGAACTCCGATCTCTGGTACCTATCGCGTTATTGTAAGTTCACTGTAATATACTAAGTAAATGAAGTTTCTATCAGATATATTGGCTAAAGCCGGTCTGGTAGTAGATGGAACAGTTACGTTCAATAGTGTAACTAATGCTACTACAGATACGGACCGATTTATTGTAATTGACTCTGGTATAGTCAAATACCGCACAGGTGCGGAAATCCTTTCTGATATTGGTGGCCAGGCTGCGGGTTCATTTGTACCTACATCCAGGACTCTTACTATAAACGGCATTAATTTTGACCTGTCTGCAGACCGCAGCTGGACTATTACAGCAGGTGTATCATCAGTTAGTGCTGGTACAGGAATATCTGTAAACTCTACAACGGGTGCTGTAACTGTTACAAATACTGGACTATTATCAGCCGAAGCCGGTGCAGGTATTAGTGTTTCTACAACTAGTGGAACACTTACTATTACAAATACTATTACAAATAATAACCAGCTTACCAATGGTGCTGGATATGCTACAACAAGTTATGTAACAACCCAGATTAATAACCTAGTATCTGGAGCTCCTGGTCTACTTGATACCCTGGATGAGCTTGCTGCCGCTTTAGGTGACGATCCTAACTTTGCAACAACTATAACGACTGCTCTATCTAATAGACTTCGTATAGATATAAATACTCAAGGTCTTACTTCTACTCAACAAGGAAATGGTAGAACAAACCTTGGACTTGGATCTTTGGCTACTCTTTCTTCTGTAGGTAATGCTCAGATAACAGATGTAGCATGGTCCAAAGTAACTGGTGCTCCAGCATTTATTACTAGTTATACAGAGACAGACCCAGTTTATGTATCTGAGAGAGATAGCCTTCTTTTAAACAAGATGGTTCATGCAACTCAGTTATGGAGTAATCTTTCTGATTTTAATAGACCTAGTGGTTATTCAGCAATGATTCAACCATCTAGTTACCAAAATCCAGTCGGAAATCATGCATATTTTCATGTTATAGCTAGAAGGGATGCTGGTGGAGGATATGGTGTATTGTTGCAATCATACAATGGTGGTGAAATATATCATGGTAATACAACTGATAGTACAGTTAATATAAACTGGTATAGAATTTGGAACTCCAGCAATTTTAATCCATCTAACTATTATTTAGCATCTAATCCTAGTGGCTTTATTACAGGCTATACAGAAACAGATACCCTAGCTACAGTAACAGGTAGAGGTGCTAGTACAACAGCTGCAATTACTATTTCAAAAGAAGCTTTAGCTTATGGTGGAACTACTCAATCATTTTTAGTAGATGGAGCAGCAGGTAATGCCGCTATTACTATTAATGCAGCTACTGCATATGCTTATTTAAACTTTGCACAAGCTGGTGTAACAAAATGGGAAATAGGTGCTGAAGGTGCTGCAACTAATAAAGGAAGTTTATATTTTAATCACAATATACAAGTAGGTTCTACAGGTGCTGCTTTATATCTAAAAAAATCCAATGGTTATGTTGGTATATTAAATATAGATCCACAAGTTCCATTACATGTAACAGGTGCTGGTACTTTTAGTTCTTCAGTAACTGCAAGTTCTTTTGTTAAATCTGGTGGCACTTCAAGTCAGTTTTTAAAGGCTGATGGTAGTGTAGATTCTAGTACATATTTAACAAGCTATACTGAAACTGATACTTTAGCAACTGTTACAGGAAGAGGAGCTACAACTTCTACTGCTGTTACATTTAGTGGTAATTTAACAAATACTGGAACACTATTTATGAAAGATAGTGGGCCATCAATTTATGAAAACAGAATTAATGCAGGATGGAATAGTATAGGTGATGCAATTGATATGTGGATTAACTATGAAGGTTATCAGAATGATGCTAGTTACTTTAGAGATTTTCGTGTAGGTAATGGTAAGAGGGGTGCTGCAATATTATTTATTGATGGTAGTGCGGGGACAGCAGCTTTTAGTGGGGCTGTTACAATAGGAGGTAATACCGTATGGCATTCTGGTAACCTTACCAACCTAAATCAGTTAACAAATGGACCTGGATATATTACTGGATATACAGAAACCGATACTTTACAAAGCGTAGTAAGTAGAGGTAGAACAGCTGATGTTGGTTATACAAGCTATACCAGTGATGGTATATATAATGCAGCAGCAACTCCTGTTACTTTTGGCACCCCACATGGTTCTACTACTAGGATAGGATATCATGATGCTGGAGGTGGACAATATGCAGCTACTATTGGATTTTTAAATACTGGTTATTATTCTGGACTTGCTGCTATTAGATCTAGAGTATCTGGAGAAGGTAATGATCGTTTTACTATATATCATAGTGGTTTAATAGCTTGGGGAGCAGGTGGAGCTTCTGGACTAGATACGAATCTTTACAGAGATTCTGCTAATGTACTTAAAACTGATGACGCTTTTTATGCTGGTGGTTCTATTACTACTGATGGAAATATATATATATCTAATAATGGTGGTAGATTATATTTTGACAGACCAAACGGTGCTACAGTTGGTTCAGTAGGATGGCATACTAATGACGTTTTTTACGTAGCAGGTCATCCAGATTATGGTCCAACAGCAGGTAATAATGTTAGAGTGTATGGTTTTGGGTCTGACTTACATCTTGGTAGTTCTAATGCTGGTGATGTTATTACTATAAATAATAGTGGCACTATTAATGCTAACTATCCAATTATTGCTACAGGTGGTTCAGGTACTACACCTACTCTTCGTCTTGATAGAAATATAGCTACCCCTTCTAATTATTATAGTGGTCTTCAACTTGAAGTAAGAGCTACTTCTGGTACAGCGGGTATTGGTCTGCACAGAAACGGTTACTCTCACGTTGGTATTTATCATGACTCTCAGGACCAATTAAAGTTCAATATGAACTCTGGTACGGTTATTGTACCGGCAGGTGCAGGCACTTTGTGGGGGTCTGGTAATTTAACAAACCTAAATCAGCTAACAAATGGACCTGGATATATAACGGGTATTACTTCATCTAATGTAACTACTGCTCTTGGTTATACACCAATGTATCAAGCAGCTCAGTCTGGTGTTAATGTAAACGCATTTAATGGTACTGGTTTATATAGAGGCTCTACTGGAGATTGGAGTAATAGGCCAACTGTTGTACATAACGGTGGGGCATTATTACAAATAGATACTCACCCTGGTAATTATCATCAACAACTATTCTTTGATACTGGAGGTAATAGATTGTATATGAGATCTGCTGATGCAGGCACTTGGGGGAGTTGGGTAACAATATGGCACTCTGGTAATCTTACTAATCTAAATCAATTAACTAACGGCCCAGGTTATATAACTAGTTATACAGAAACTGATACACTTGCTACTGTAACAGGAAGAGGTGCTTCAACTACAGCATCAATAAGTGTTAATAGTGTAACGGGATCTATTACAAGTTCTGGTAATGGGGATAGTAACGCACCGTTTAGATTTGGAGCAGACTATAGCGGATGGATGACTATTGTTGCAGGAACTCCAGGAAGTAATAACGGATGGGGATTATTCTGGGCAGGTAACAGTGGTGCTCAATATGGAACTAATGGTGCTGGTGGACCAGGCAATATTTGGTCAAATAGCACGAACCCAAATGAATATGTCTTCGTGGGTGGTGGGTCCACAAACATGGCAGTACATGGAAATACAGGAAATGTATGGATTGCAGGTACATTAATAGTTGCTGGTGCTATAACAGGTACATTATCTGGTAATGCTGCCACTGCAACCTCTGCTACACAAGTAGTAACATTACAAGACAATCCTCCATCAGGAGTTAATGGTAAATTGTGGTTTGAAACAGATACCCTTAGACTTAAGGTGTATAGTTCTAGTGCATCAGCATGGATAGATGTTTTACCAGTTCCTGATATGGCATTGTACTATACTAAAGCGGGTGGTGCAATAACCGGAAGTGTTGTTATGCAACAAGATCTTACCGTAAACGGTCAGATTTCAGCAGATGGTATTTTAAAAATGAATACCTCAGGAACTAGTTATATCAGGATGGGTCGTTTCCCACAATCACTTAGTAACTCAGGTGAAGCTTGGATAGGTAGAGCTGCAGATAGAAGTACAGGAACAATGACTGTACAATTAGGTGGAAGTTCAAACGGATCTTTTTTTGAGGTAGTGGATTATGCATGGACACAAGTCACTTTTGTAGTTGGAATGAATCATTTCAGCTATAAGGGGAATACTATATATCATGCTGGTAATTTAACAAACCTAAATCAGCTTACTAACGGACCTGGATATATTACATCTTCTGCACTAAGTTCGTATCTACCACTATCTGGTGGTACATTAACTGGTAGTCTGGTTATTAGAAATACAGGAAGCCATAATAATATTAGAGTATATACTGAAGATGATAATTCTTGGATTGAGCAGACAAAGCCTGACGGGACTATTGTTGGCAGAATGGGTTTTGATGGCTTTAGTACTAGCAATGCTTATTATACAGAGTATGCAGTAAGTACAAGAAGTATTTCTGATGCAGCTTTAGTAAGAAGGATATATATTAATAATAGCAGGGCGTTGGTGTTGGAAAACCTTAATGGATTTAGCTATAACGGTAATACCGTATGGCACGCAGGTAATCTAACCAACCTAAACCAGCTAACAAATGGACCTGGGTATATTACTTCAGCTGCTAATTGGTTTGGGGCAGAAACTACTGGCGGTACTACAGATTGGAACCATGTAACTAATACCAGACCAGGTACTGGATACACTCTTCTTCTTGGATCACACACTAACGGCTTTGGTGTAGGTAACTATTATCATGCTTTTAACTTAGAGTATGCTAGCAAAACAGGTGGCGGTAATGTAACACAACTTGCCATTTCTTATGGTACTCCTGGGAATGATATAAAAATGCGGGGTAGATATGAGGGAACATGGAGTAGCTGGGTGACTTTTATAAACAGTGGTAATATTGGTTCATATGCTCTAACATCATTACCTGCTCACAACCATGACGGTTCTGCTATTACAACTGGTACTGTTGCAAACGCAAGAACTACCGCTTCCTCAAGTAATGGTACAGATACTATTGTACTTAGAAACTCGTCTGGCTATTTTGATACAGAGGGTATAGGTATAAATAAGTATTTATACATAGGTGGTTATAGAGTATTTAGTCTAGGTAATTTAGGAGCAGATGCCACACAAGCGAAACGATATGAGATAGCTAGACTAGGTATTGACTACAACGACTGGAATAGCATTGGTACTTTTGAAGTAGAACTTCATGAATCATATTATTCTCAAGGTCTTAAGAAAGTATATAATATATGGTATGGTTATGTTTCTAACTCTGGATTAAGACTTGTTGAGTACAGAGGAACAGGAAGTAACAACTTTAGAGTTGTTATAGGTAGTGAGGTTGTGGTTAGTGGGGATCATAGATATCTTCCTGTATACGTTGAAGTTCAAGGTTATAGTAGTTGCCATGTTGTTGTAAGAACAAACAGATTTATAACAGGTAACTCAAACAGTGGTGTAGGTTCTACTTATATCTTTACATCACCAAGTGGTACAAACATAAGTAACTTTTCAGCAGATGGTACTCCTGAAATTACTACAGCATCTAACGCACAAATTGCAGGTAATACCGTATGGCACGCAGGTAACCTAACTAACTTAAACCAGCTTACAAATGGACCTGGGTATATTACATCTTCGGGAAGTATTAGTGGAAACGCTGCAACTGCTACTCAGGTTGTTACTATTCAAGATAGTGCACCATCTGGTGCTAACGGTAAACTATGGTGGGAAAGTGATACTGGTAGACTTAAAGTTTATTACGGTACAGGTTCAGCTTGGGTTGATGCAACAGCAGTTCCTGACATGTCTCTTTTTTATCCTAAAGCGGGCGGTGTTATTAATGGAGATGTGTCAATTCTGTTAAATCTTACCGTGTCTGGAAATATTCTTGCTGAAGGTGTTATTAGATCAAATAATGATATTGTTGCTTATTATACTTCAGATATTAGATTAAAAGATAATATCAGAGTTATTGAATCACCAGTTCAAAAAATATCTAAAATAAGAGGGGTCTCATTTAACTGGAATGATAAACAATCAGTATATGGAGCTGGAGAAAAAGATTATGGAGTAATAGCTCAAGAAATTGAAGAAGTAATGCCTGAACTTGTAACTACAAGAGATAATGGATATAAAGCTGTACGCTATGAAAAAATAGTAGCTTTGCTTATTGAAGCTATAAAAGAACAACAAGGACAGATTACCGAACTTAAGAATCTGGTAAACACACTAACTGATAAACTTAATAATATTTAAGATGCCAATTACTTTTCCTTCTTCTCCTTCTTTAGGTGATCAGTTTCCTGCATCAACAGGAAGACTGTACATATGGGATGGTTCTTGGACCACCAGAGGAGATAGTACATCACCTAATCCGTTTGCTGAAAAGCCTTTTAAGTTTAGATCTATTTATACAAGAGGATATATGGTTGGTGGTTATAAGAATGCTTCACCTTGGAAAAATGCTAATAGAACTGTACACTCTACAGATATCACAACAAACCTTGGAGATCAGTTAGACTATGGTGGTTCATATATAGAAGCAGGGTATAGTGACTATAATCTATATGCTTATGGTCTTGCTGATTCATTTTCTGGATCTAGCTCACATACCTCATCTGTTAACATGGCCACTGAACTTAAAAGAACTCATGATAATAATTGGAATACTAAAACTTCAAGGGATGATGTGGGATGTATTATGAACTCAACCTTAACAATGGCTTACATAACAGCAGGTGGTTCTACAGATACAGATAAACACAATTATGTTACAGAGGTAATGTATAGTGCTGGATCTGCCCTTGCTGGACCAACTGTGGGTGACTCATACGGTAACGTAGCTTGCTGGCAAGGAGAAACTAAAGGTTGGATCTGGAAAACAGGCCAAGGTGGAAACTTTACCTTCGCTACTGAAACCTGGGTTTCTGGTGGAACTACAGTTGCTACAGATGGTTGGGGTAAAGCATTATCTACTAAGCATGGACATGCCTACGTTAAAAACGGAGGTAATATTGTTACCAGTGTTTATAAACTAAATGATACTACAGGTGCTCAGATTAGGACAGACCTAAACTTTGATAACTCAGGTGAGGAAAACTACCAAACTGGGCAAAACTGGGGTTATTGCGTAGGTCACTATAATGGAGCTCAAAATAATAATACTTATAAGGTACATTCTATAACTGATGTTTATACCGTACTAGGGTCTGATTCTCAACCAAAAGGTCATGACGGAGCGTCATCTGGCGGGTGTGCATCAGCTAGTGCATTAATATTAGGAGGACTATAACTATGGCATTTTCATTTCCAGCATCACCAAGTACAGGAACCCAGTTTGTTGCACCAACTGGAATAATATACATATGGGACGGTTCGTGGACTACAAAGAGTGATACACAAGCGTCTAATCCTTTTGTTAACAGCTTTTTGTATAGAAGTATTTATACAAAAGGATATAAGCAGGGAGGTTATAAAAACAACTCTCCTTGGAGAAGCGTAAACAAAACTATTCATTCTACAGATATGACAACTAACTTAGGAGATAAGTTGGTTTACAATAGTAGTTATGTCGGTGGAGGGTTTAGTGATTATAGAAGTTATGTCTATCCTAGTACAGGAGCAGTGGGTGGCACGGGTACAATAGTAGAATCTATGAGTATGTTAACTGAGACAATGCTTGCACTAGATGGTGCTAGATATTTAAAAACAACACGGACTGACTGTGAGGCATTAATGACTCCTTCTTTAACTTCTGCATATATTGTTGGTGGTGGATCAACAGCAGTTGATAGACATAACTTTACAACAGATATTATGTTTGCTGCAAGTACCGCTCCGAACTCTCCTTTATCAGGAGGTACTGCTGGTGGACTTGGTGCACTATTTGGTCAATATAAAGCTTGGATTTCTCAAGGAGCAGGATCTTCTTTTACATGGGCTACAGAAACATGGGCTACAGGAGGAATGAGTTGGGGAACAGATGGGCAACCAAAAGGCCTATCTAGCAAACACGGACATGGTTATGGTAGTACAGGTTCTTATCCAGGTACTATTAATCTTCACAAGTTTAGTGAAGCAACTGGGTCAACTCTTGCTACAATTACTAGACCTAAAAATAATGGTGAGGAAAACTGGCAAATAGGTCAAAACTGGGGATATATGCTTGGTGCATATGATGGAGGACCTCTTGGTCAAAATAATGATACTGAAAAAGTAAACTATCTTACAGACACTACAGTAGCAATGGGAAGTGATACTGCACCAAAAGGTCATGACGGATGTTCTTCTGGATCGTGTGCTACTGGCTCTGCAGTATTTGTTGGTTATTAATTAATATAATATATTTGTAATAAAATTAAAAATATAATGAAATACTTTATTATAAGATTCTATAAAGAAGTTCCTCAGATTGTGGGGATGACTTCTCTTGGTTGGCTTGATTCCTACGGACTTTTTTCTGTTACAGATGATGTAGAAGCTGCCGTTCTTGCTTTAGATGTTAGTAAAGAAGAAATTAGTGAAGATGAAGCTTTAACTGGTTCCAAGTTCTATGGTATTTCAAGAGATTACCGTAAAGCTTATTCTCAGGTAGAAGGTCTAGAGCCAGATGAAGTAGGTGGATCTAAGACTAAGGTATATCATACAGATCATACAAAAGCAGTGACACTAAGCTTAATGAAAAAGATTACTAAACGTAGAATTATTGACGAGTTTAATCGCAGGGAAGATCAGACAGGTAAGGATAGCATTATTGCTTCAGTTAATGATGCTAATTCTATTTGGGATCTAAACATTCTTAAAGAAAATCTATTAGGTTTAGAGATGCCTGTATATCAAGCTATTGAAATGGGCTTAGCTGATCAAAACGGTGTACGTATTGTACCAGTAGATTATAGTAAAGGATTCTAATTAAATATAAGAGCCCAACTTATGAAAAAAACAAAAATGCTATTAGCATGTCTATTAATAAGTGTGCTATCATTTGGTCAGTACAGTAACAGTGCAATAAAGCAGGGATCTGAGCAAGTTACTAATTTTCAGGATACTGTTAAAAATCAATTACAAGAGATTGTTGTAACTGCTAAGAAGGTTCCGCTGATGACCAAAGTAGGACCATATGGTCAGCCTCTTTGGACTACTATCAGAATGTTTCCTTCTACAAGAGTTTATGTAATGAACCCTCCAGGTACAGCTATGTATGAGAAATGGTTTGATATCAGAGACAGAAGAAACGGACCCGCACAGATTAGAATGAGAGACGAGTTTACTTTTGGTCTTGGTAAAAGACTTCAACTAGATCTTTATTCCCACACTGTTTACGATGGTTTAGATGGAGCTAAGACTTTTAAATGGAGAGGTTTTTCTTGGGAGTTTAGATATGCATTAGCTGACTGGGGTAAGATCTGGGGTAACCCGACTTTGTACTACGAGATGAAGATGCTTGACGGACGTTGGGGTATAGAGCCTAAACTATTATTAGGTGATAGAATTGGTAAGAAAGGAGTCTGGGGTTTGAACGCAATTTATGAAGCAAACCTTGGAGGAACAAAAGAAGAACAAGAACGTGAGTATGCTTATACAGCATCTTACGCAAACATTATTAACAACAATTTATCTCTTGGTATTTCCCACATGTTCAGATACAATGATTATGAGGGTGGATCACAAGAGTGGTATGTTGGACCACTTCTTCAATACCGTTTTAGTAACAAAGGTTATTTGAATATTGAACATATGCCAGGACTTAACCAAGATGCTAAACAATCAAGAACACTAATCATCTTTGGATGGAGATTATAATCAACACTTTATGAATAAACAGGATATTATAAAACTAGCAGAAAGCCACGGAAGCTGGAGCATGAGTGACTTCCAGAGCCGGTATTTTGTAGTGAATTCACAAGTAACTGATTACCGTAGAGTTAGACAGGCGTTGCTGGAGATTGAAACACGTACAGCTGCTAAGAAGCAGATTATTCGTGACTCTAAAAGAACAGAGGTAAAACTAAAGATTAAAGAAAGAGACCTAGCTGCTGAACAGGGGGATCTTGAAAAAGAACTTATTCTTTTGGACATTGATCAACTTCAGTATGATATGTCTGTATACATAAAAAAACTAAGAGTAGTAGAAGAAGAACTTGAACAGTTTGCAAAACTTATTATGGAGATTGTTTCTACTGTAGAAGATCTTGAGACATATAAAGAACACAACGAAAAACTTGAAAGAGAATACTGGATCTACCGTATGGCAAAACAAGCCAGTGTAGATATGGTAACAACTGGACGCATTGGAGCTGGTAACTTAGATTCTATTGCTATGATGGCTCCGCAGGATCAAGCTTTTACTATTGGTTCTGCATTAGTAAGCTCAAAGAAACTTACTGCTGGTATTCATAAGATTGAAGAAGCTATTAACACAAATGCTGGGCTTTTAGATAGTAAGTTTCCTGGACTGTTTGAAGAAAAAGATCTTATCGGGCTCTTGTCTGATAAAAAGGAAAAAACAGATGGCGAAGATATTTAGCTTACCTATTAACCCTAAGTTATCTGAAACACAGTTTATAGAGTTTGTAGAGTTTTGTGACAAGTATAGAGACTACATTTCAGATTTATACTTTACATGCAGAGTTCCCCCGTTTACACAAGATGCAATGGGGGATGTTTTTATGTCAGAGGATGATCCTCAGTACATGATTGATGTGGCTTTATATATCCAGGAAAAAACTGGTATTACTGCTTCTGCTACTTTTAATAACATCTCAGTTAGACCAACCCAGGAAAATCTAGATCTTTGGATTGAGTCATTTAAACCAGTTTACGCTAAAGGTGTTCGGTTGTGTACACTACCATTTAACCACTGGCTTATGACAGGTCAGATTCAAAAAGAGTTTCCAGAGTTAGAAGTAAGAGCTTCTATCTTAATGGATACAAAGACACCGACAGATGTCTATAATGTTGTAACGAGCGGCTTCCACTCTGTCTGTATAGACAGGGCTCTTATGAGAGACCATGATACAGTAAAGACAATAGTCAAGATAAAACGTAAAAATCCTTTTAAGCTTGTCTTGCTAGCTAACGAAGGATGTCTGGGTAAATGTCCAGTGATGTCTGAGCACTATCACTATAATAACACTAGGACTACTGATAGTCAGTACTTTAACAATCCTATTAGTAGAGTATCTTGTCCTAGATGGGACGTTACTAATAAGGCTGTTGTATTAAAAACAGCTGATATTCCAGCCTGGAAAGAAGACTGGGATGAGTTCATTGAAATGGGGGTAGATATCTTTAAGATGCATGGTAGAGAGAATGTTAAAAAGATATATGAGTCTATGGACATTGTCAGAAACTATGCTCAGAATAAGACGATGCTCTACGAGATAGATCTAAAGATTAACGAGCACACTGCTTCTAAGTGGAGAAAGATCATTAAGACCTGTAAGTTTGAGTGTTGGAGTTGTAACTTTTGTGATAGAGTGGCTGGTGGTAAATTAGATAACAAAGCTCCTGTTGTAGCAGATATTCTAGTTACAAGTGTCAACTCAGACTTTGTAACAACAGTACCTGGAATATCTAGTGCCAGAATTGATAAGCTTCTTAACGAACTTGGTAAGATATCAACAGCATATTTAGAAGTTGGCTGTCTTGGAGGTAGGACTTTTTGCAGCACGATTGCAGGTAACAAGCTTAATGCTTACGCTGTAGACAACTGGAAAGAGGGGGTAGCTGCAGTGAACGAGTCTATTAACATGACTGTTACTAAAGAAGATTTTGTTCGCAATATCTTTCCTTATAAAGGAGAGAACACTATCAAGGTTTTTAACTGTGATTTTATTGATGTAGACAAGACCAAGATTAAGGATATAGATCTGTTTCTTTACGATGGAGACCACTCTTATGAAAGTACCAAGTTAGCTGTAGAATACTTTGCTGATACTTTTGCAAAAGAGTGTATTCTTGTTTTTGATGATGCAAACTGGCAAGGTGTGGTAGATGGGGCTACAGCAGGTATTCAAAAAGCTGGGCTGACTATAAAGTATGAGAAGAGGATGCTTAATGATATAGAAGATGAGAAGATGTGGTGGAACGGATTATACATAGTTGTAGTTAATAAATAATTATGGAGATACTATTTAAATTATTAGATGAAATATGGTTTGTTCCTTTTATAGCAGCGATCATGGTTTTATCCCAGTGGGTCAATGATAAAGGATACTTTGTACCGTTTTATAACTTTTTAGAGAAGAAAGTAAAGTCCAAGCGATTACTGATAGTTTTAATCAGTGCAGTTTCTGGGGTACTTCCTGTTCCAGGTAGAGTTATTATTAGTGCAGGGGCACTTGACACTCTAGCACCAACTGACGAAAGAAGAAAGAACTATGGTATAATAAGCTATCTGTCTACGCATCATTACTACTTTTGGTCACCATTAGAAGCTACTGTACTTATTCCGCTTTCTGTACTAGGTATAAGTTATTTTTACTTTCTATCTCTTATTGCTCCTTTATTAGTAGCTATTATTGGAATCATATTTTATTATATCTTTTTTGTTCTCAAAGAAGAAGATATTGTGATAAACAAGATAAAGCGTAAAGAGCAGAAGACTGCAATAAAGATAAAGTGGGATGTGTTGGTACTAGTTGCTGGAATAATTATTATTGGTAACGCAATAAAGATGCACTCAGATACTATTATAAACTTCTTTATGTCTTTTAACAGTAGTATCTTTTTTGCATGTCTGATTGCTTTTGTAACAAGTTTTATCTTGGGCTCCAGTAGTAGATTTGCGGGAGTGACTACTTTGCTGGTTACAATCTTTGGTATCAACTATTTACCTCTGTTTTTTGCATTAGGCTACTCTGGCTATCTGATAAGTCCAATGCACAAGTGTTTAGTTATTGCAAAGAGTTATTTTAATGCGGATACTGAGTTATACAAAATCTTACTTTTTATAGGTATAGTATTGATTACAATAGGATACTTATTAGTTTAAATATTTAAAACTGAATTAAATGCCTTTACCAAGTAGTGGACCGTTGGGTATTGATGCAATACGAACTGAACTTCAAAGTGCGTCAGGTAGCTTGAGAACTCTAAGTTCTTTAGCAGGCTTTTCTACGCCAGATGCCATCAGCGAGTTTTATGGATATAGTTTTGGTTTGCCAAGTGGATTAGTTGCTGGCTATAGACAAAGCTCATATCCTGGATCAGGAACTACCTGGAATGATATTTCAGGTAACAGTAGAAACATGACCTTAGTAAATCCAAGTTGGGACTCTAGCTGGGGTTACTTTAACTCAGGGTCAACAACTGACTTTCAGATACCTGGTAGTGCCGCTCTGTACAGTATTTTCAGCGGGGGACAAAATTTTACTTGGATTTTGAGAGCTGGTTGGGAGACATCATATCAAGACTTGGTAGGTCTGTTTTGGGCAGAAGATGCCGCAAAGAATTTTTTAATTGGCATGTGGTATCCACATACGGGTTCAAACTTTGTTCCGCGTGCAGACTCCTGTTGTGAATCTAAGGCTTCTTGGAATGCTGGAGAGCCTGACTCTAACACAGGGCCGTCACCATCACAAGCCAGCTTTGACTGGAGGGATAATTTTTGTTCCTATTTTCCAATGTTGATTATTAGAGGCACCTTAAAATTTGGGCAGTTTACTTTAAGATTTCATGGTATGAATGATGCAAACAATACAACGCCTGTTTTTTTATGGCAGACCAGTGCTTTTTCCTATTGGGGAAGTAACTGGAATACCACACAACCAATACATGTTATGTGTAGAAGTGCAGGCAACTATTATTCATTAGCAAAGCTTGCGTGTGTGTACATGTTCAACAAAGGCCTTACTGATGCAGAGTGCAAACAGGTTTATGATTTTGACTATCCTACAGCTTATGCATGTTAATTAATAAATTATATTTTATGAAAACATTTAGTTTACAAAGCTTATCTATTGTAAAAGCACTAGTAGTATCTCTTCTAGCTACCGCAGTGTTTAGTCTATGGTACAGTAACTTTTTTACTCCAAGACAAACAGGGGTATTTATGCCAGAAATCTATTATTACCAAGTTAATCCTCCAGATACTCTTATTCCACCCCGCCCCTAGACAACCTGTCAGGAAAAGATATCCACAGACTGTTAATATATCAGTTGGTACAGAACTTGTAGAACTGTGTATATTCGTAACAGATTAATCTACAAACTCAATGGAAAAAATTACCCTAAAACTATTTGAGTTCTATAACCTGGATGCAGAACTCAACGGACTAGTAAACCAAGGTACAGGAGAGAAGATCTCTAGTGGCCTTATCCAAGAAAAACTTCCTTTAACTACCAAGTACTGGCTGACCAGTCTAGGCAAGTCTGTAGCGGCTGAAAAAGCGGCTGTAGAAGATCTTAAGAACGACCTGATCAAAAAGTACGGTAAAGAAGATGAACGTGGCGGAATCTCTATCCCTATGGTCATTGATGAGCTGGATGCAGATGGTAACCCTGTAAAGGACGTTGATGCTGAAGGTAAAGAAAGTCTTCGTAAAAGGATAAACCCCGAGTTCCAGCAGTTTGAAAAGGAGTTCAATGAACTTCTACAGACTGAAAAAGAACTGGAGTATAAGCCCTACAAACTGGAAGACTTTGAAAAGGTAGAGACTAGTGAGAACTATGCTACCTTCTTTAAGCTTATCAAGACGGACGATACCCCTGTGGTACCAATGCCAGCTAAGTAAGTCTCCCGTAGCCCTCCATATATATCTAAGAACCACCTCTCTAAACCGGGGTGGTTTTTTGTTTTTCTTGTAGAAATTCAGTATATTATATTGTAGAGTATATAAACTTTAAACTTATAATAATTCTATGGCACTTAAAATTACTTCTCAGATTGGTACAGACAAAGGAATTACCTCTGAGGCTTACATACGTATTTTTGACTATCAGATCTCTAAGTCTGGTTCAGCAAACTTTCGGATTGAAATCTATCAATCTCAGGCTGATGTACCTTCTCCTTTTTCATCTGGACCTGGTCCTATGAGCGGATCAGCTCGTAATCAACAGATTGGAGAAAATCTTTGGGTACCTCTTACTAAAGAGATTGATATTACTTCAACTCATAAACAGATGGTTCCTGTACAGATCCAAGAAGAGATTGAAATCGCTGGTCCTGCTGATGAGGACGGAAATCCTACTACTGTAGTTCAGACCTCTACTCGTGTTGAAATGCAAGAGCAAGATGTAGAGGTAACTCAAAAGCGTATAGTACCAGACCTTAGCTCAGCTGAGGATGTAGACATCTTTGCATTTGGCTACGGTAAACTTAAAGCCAAGTTGGTTGAGCTCTTTGGAGCAAATAACGTGGTTGATTGTTAACAACTGATTGATATCCAATATCCTATGTTACCTGTGAAATCCAATACTGCCGAACAGGGTTGTTCTCCTGTATCCTCTAACTGTGTCATATGGCAAGGTCCTGATATTCCTTGTCTTAACCTCTGCAACGGTGACACTGTTTCTGATGTAGTCTACAAGGTAGCAGTACAGCTCTGTACCATTAAGGATGAGCTTAAGTTGTCCACCTTGGACCTTACTTGTCTGACCACGTTTTGCACTAGCGTAGGTCCTGCTCCAGCTACAAATAATAGAACCCTGTCGGCAGTACTGGATTTTATTGTTAAAAAGATTTGCTGCCTGGAGGATACTATTCCTGTTGGTGGCGGTGGGGGTAGTACAATTTACTCTGAACCCACTCTTAATCTCCCTACTTGTCTTCAGTATACAGATCCTAACACAGGACAGACTGTAACACAACTGATTCATAATCAATATACTTTAAGACTTGGTACACAGTTTTGTTCTTTGAATACAACTGTTGCTGGTCATACAACTACTCTTGCTTCTCACAATACTCGTATTACTACTTTGGAGAATGCTCCAGCCATAGTACTTCCTCAAGTAACTCCTAATTGTATTCTTCCGTCTGTACCTACAGCCATGAGTACTGTGTTGGATAAACTTGAAGAAGAGTATTGTCTACTACGAGGGGTACTTGGTTCTAACTCTCAAATTACTGCAGCTGCTGCTCAACAGTGTGCTGCTTTAAATTCAGCAACAGCTTTAAGTCAAGCGGGTACCATGTCAAGTCTTACGGGGTGGAATATCTCTACTACAAGCATGGCTCAGGCTTTCCAAAATCTTTGGATTACGGTATGTGATATGAGATCTGCTATTGCAGATCTTAGAAACTGTTGTGGTCAAGCTGATTGTACTCAGTTTATTTTGGCTTGTGATGCCAGTGCAAACAATGACCGTACAGTAGTTACCCTTGACTTTAATCCTGGAACTATTATTCCTTCTGGATATACAAATTCTTCTGCAGGTTCTACTGTTGTAATCAGTGATGGTACAATAACTAAGAACTTCCCGCTAGATCTGGTTACATTTGCAGCTAGTGGAGTATTTACAGCTACTGTTGCTGGTGGAAGTGTAGTTGGAGCTGCATTAAATACATCTCAACCTTATAGTATCACAATTACTGGTAATATTATTAAATCAGGTCAAGCTTGTAGTAAAACTCTTCTTAAAACAATTTCTGTTCCTTGTCCTATAGTAACAGGAGTAACTGCAACACTATTATAACGTGAATATAACTCTTACATGGACAGTAGGTGCAGGAGCAGCAAGCCAGGATGTACAGTATAAATTGTCCACGTCTCCTACATGGATTAACCATGAGAACGTAGCAGGTAATATTACTACTTCTAGTATTACAGGTCTTTTAGATAACCGTATTTATGACTTTAGAGTAATAACAAACTGTGCAGGAGGTACACCAACACCTAGTGTTGCTACACAACAAATTAAACTTACGTGTCCTTCTGTATCTACAACACCTTCAGATGTAAGTATTGGATATAGTTTTACTGAGCTTGGTGGATCTATTACAGCTTATACTGTAAAGTTATTTAACTCAGCCGGTGACACAGAACTTGCAAGTCAGACTCCTAGTGGAACAACTACTCGTAGTGGTACTTTCTCAGCTCTTACAGCTTCTACTGCATATAAGATTCGCGTTATTGTAACAGCCGGTGCTTTTAGTAAAACCGACTGTGCTATGGTGAGTGTATCTACAACAGCAACCCCTGCTTGTAATGCACCAACTGACGTAACCGCTTCTGTAGATCCTGAAGTACCAGCACCATAATAAAACTTTGATATATGTCGTACCCTCCTAATACACCTTGTAACCCTTGTGCAGATTGCCCACCGGCACCTGCATCTAATCTTCCTGTTTGTGCTGGAGGAGAAGTTTGTGAAGAAATTTCTGACTCTCAGTGTATAGGATATGGTAATTCAGCTAGTAGTAGTTTGAATAAGAAACCACATCTTCCAGCTTTAGGAGTTTTAAATGGTGATAGATTACAAAGTATTCTATTAAAGCTTCATAAAAGAATTAATCCTTTACTTGCTACACCTATTCCTATTGCTAACCACACTGCTACTAATACAGCAACTGTAGCTCCTATTGCACCTTTTGTAGTTACTTATCTTGGTCTTGGTCCTGTATATACTTCAGCTCCCGGAGCCACTGGTTCTGGTACAACTATTACAGTTGGATCTACTACAGGTCTTGCAGTAGGTATGACAGTGTCTGTCACTACAGGTGTTGGAGCTTTTGCAGCAAATACTACAGTAACAGCCATTACTAATACCACAACTTTTGTGGTTTCTGCTGCACCAACGACAGCTTTGTCTGGTGGTGCTACAGTAGTAAGAGGTACAGGAACTGATCATCAAATCTTTACAATCAGTGTAGTTGCTGGTACACCTCAGACTTTTGCAGCATTTGTAGGTTCACCTGTTGCAGTATCTGGAACTGGTACAATTGTATAAACTAATGAATTATGTCTGTAATTCCTTGTTCAACATTTAAAACATTAGAGGTTAGTTTTAACGAACCTGCAATACCACCTGCTAACGGGTATGTGGTTAAGTGGAGAGTAGTTGGTACTACAAACTGGAATACTGTTTATCAGAATCAAAACCCAGTTACAATTGCTGGAGTTCCTGCTTGTTTTAATATTGAAGGAACTATTCAAGCAGATTGTGGCGGAGGAAATCTTGGTAGTTCTATAAACTTTGCTGTAAATGGTACTACTCAAGTTTGTTATAACTTCCAGCTTACAAATACAGCAATATACACGTATGTACCTTGTGGTCAATCAAGTCCTGTAAACGTAAATAATGTTTCTGATGCTCCTCTAACAGTTTGTGCAATTGATGGCACGGTAACAGGTGGTTTCTACTCTAGAACAACTCAATGTAGTATCTAATGCCTAATACACTTACTATAACCTTTACTGCGGCTAGCCCTGCACCTGCTAATGGGTATAGGGTAAAATACTGGAATACAAATACACCTGGTACTATAAACACAGTATCTCCTAATCCTACAAGCTCTCCTGTTTCTATTTCAGGACTTATTGCTGGTTGTTATAGTGGAACAATTGAAGCATCATGTGGTGGTGCACAGTTTTCATCTCCTGTTTCTTTTAATGCTTGTTCTGGAACAACATATTGTGTTTTAGTAACTTCTGAAAGTTTTACCGAAGCTTCTACAGAATGCCCCGGTGTAAATGATGCGTATACTGTTTATACATTTACATTAAAAAATTTTACTGGCTCAACTACTGTCAATGCTCCATCTAATGTAAATATTACATTTGACGGATGGACAAACTATCCCGGGGGAGCTAGTGCATACAATGGTAATGCTATAATACTTTCTGGAAACTCAAGTACTACTGCAACAGTCTATACATCTCAAGCTTTGAACGGTGCTCCAGGATGTCCTTGTCCTTGTGCAACTACAGTAACTATTGATAGTAATAGTTTTGCTGCAACGATATCTTCTCCAAATACAGTTAGTATATGTCCTGGTAGTGGCGGATCTGGAGGTAGCGGTGGCGGATCTGGAGGTAGTGGTGGTGGATCTGGAGGTAGTGGTGGTGGATCAGGTGGCGGTGGTGGAGTATCTACTTATGATTGTGTTAATGGAAACTGTGTAGCTACTGTTGGAGGAGGTTATAGTAGCCTTGTTGAATGCCAGCAGTCTGGTTGTGGTGGCTCAGGTGGCGGTGGTAGCCAAGATCAAATAACTTAAAATATTAAAAAAGTCAGTGGTTTTGTTGGTTTCCCTGACATAACAAAGCCCCTGGTATTTCTATACCGGGGGCTTAATTTGTATAACTGTTGAAATAATGTGTATAAATATAAGTTTAGTTCTACAATTAGAACTAACTTTATACACCATATACCCAACCCAATCTTTATGAGTCTAATCCATCAGGTATATGGATCTCTGAGGTGGAAAAAAACCGATGAGTTCTGTGCCACAAAATTAGGTATTTCATTGCAGAAATACCAAGAAATTAAGAAACAAATTTTACAAACAAAAGAACTTCTACAGAACGAGCTGGATTCCAGCCTTGTAGAACTTGCTGGCAAAAGAATGCTAGATCTGATTGATGATGAAACTATCAAAAATCAGTATATATCTGATTTAGAAGATCAGTTAGTAGATACTATTAACCAGCAAAGAGAAAAGGTCGTAGAGTTTAAAGAGAACTTAGAAGCAGGTACTGCCGAAATTAAAGGGGTAGCTTTTGCCGAACCTAAGAGTCCAGAAGAAATAATCCGGATTTTAAAGGTGGATACCACTAAGTGGAAACTCTCATCCTACTGGAACAAACAACACAAAGACTACTGGCTGGTTTCAGCCATGGTCACTCAGAAAACTTTAGAAGGTAAGGACCTTCTAAAAGAGACCTTAGAAAACTTTCAACCTAGCTATACACCCGTTGCAGAGGTGCATTTAAACGACACGTTTACCTTTCCTACTGTGGGGGTCTTGAGTATTCAGGACCTTCACTTTGGTAAGGAGGGTAACGATATCATTGCTAAAGACTTTCGTGAAGCCGTTGCTAACCTGACACTTAGGGCTTACAAGAGCCACCGCCTGGAGAAGATTATCTACGTCTTTGGTGGGGACCTGTTAAACATGGATACGTTTATGGGACACACCACCAAAGGCACTCCGGTGGATAATGAACTAAGAGCTCAGGATGCTTATAAGAAGGCCTTTGACTCTCTATACTGGAGTATTAACTACCTAAAGCAGTTTTGTGATACATTACAGGTGGTTTATTTGCCGGGTAATCATGACAGGCTAAGTTCATACCATATGGCTCATGCCCTGTCTAAATGCTTCCCAATTGGCTCTAATATCATATTTGATGTAGAATACTCAGAAAGAAAGGTTATCACTTACGGTGATAACTTTTTTGCTTTTGAGCATGGGGATGTCAGTTCTAAAAATACTCCCCTGGTCTATGCCACAGAGTACCCTAAACAGTGGGGCTCTACTCAGTACCGTACTTGTTATATTGGTCATCATCACCGTAAGAAAACTGTAGAGTATGTATCTGAAAATGAGATTCATGGGTTTGCTATCAAGCAGCTACCAAGTCTTTCTAAGTCAGACTACTGGCACTATCATAACAAGTTTACATGTGCTAAACGTCAGGCTGTTATGGAGATTCATGACTTTTCTAGGGGTAAGATATCTGAGTTTACATACAACGCCTAAACTCTACAAGTTTAGTTTCAAACTCTCCAGATTTTTTAGTAAATTATTAATGTAGAAGACTGTGCCTAATACCTTTAAAAAACCAGACCTCACTGCTCCCAGATATAGACCTAAAAAACTAAATCTGACGAACCAGGAGGTCTATGAAGATTTTATAAAGAACAACCCTAAATATGCTCATTTAAAAGTAGAGCAGTTTAAGAATATCATTTCTTTGTTCAATGGTAAGATCTGGAAAAAGGTGATTGAGGAACGTGATGGTGTGGAGTTACCAGAGCAACTTGGATATATCTTCATTGGTACCTGCCCACGCAAGAAAAGCAATGTAGA
>Ga0194115_10001287_pt1 | contig 32309 bp, 49 predicted proteins | sample TA2MahsurfametaG_3_FD_148656 | JGI IMG/M metagenome (GOLD analysis project Ga0194115, IMG submission 148656) | Freshwater microbial communities from Lake Tanganyika, Tanzania - TA2015002 Mahale S4 surface | ecosystem: Environmental > Aquatic > Freshwater > Lake | place: Tanzania: Lake... | reverse complement strand
GGTAACGATGTGCGCCGAATGTGGCCCTAACAACCCTCAAAAACCCGCTTCCTTTTTCCAAAACTATGACAACTGCCTCCACAATCCCCGTGCATTGCAGCCACACCGAACTCGCTGACGTTGTGGGACTTATCCCCAACCCGCGAAATCCGAACAAGCATCCCGACAAACAGATTGCGCTGCTGGCGAAAATCATCCGGCATCAGGGCTGGCGTTCGCCCGTCGTGATCTCCAACCGTTCGGGCTTCGTGGTGAAGGGCCACGGGAGGCTTGAAGCCGCGAAGCTCTTGCAAGTCGAGCAAGTGCCGATTGACCGGCAGGACTACGCGACGGAAGCGGACGAATGGGCCGACCTCATCGCGGACAACCGGATCGCGGAGTTGGCCGAAACGGACGACAAAGAGCTTTCCGCCTTGCTGGGCGAGATTGCCGACAAGATTGACCTGGAGGCTGTTGGTTTTGACGCCGAGGGCATGGCGTCCGTGGGTGTCTTTGATGCGGAAGAGGTAAAGCCGCCTGAGCTTGCCAGCGGAGACCGCGCTCCGTTCCGGCAAATGACCTTCACGGTTCACGATGAGCAGTTTGAAGAAATTGAAGCCGCGCTGCGAAAGGCCAAGCAGGACGGCGGCGGCGAGTCTGCGGTCAACGAAAACAGCAACGGCAACGCGCTGGCGCACATCTGCGAAAGGTTCAACCGTGGGTGACGCGAAACGAATTGAGGTGAAGCCCATCTCGGCGGCGGACGCTTCGCGCGTCGTGAAATCGCTCCATTACAGCGGGAAAGTCGTGCAAAACTCCCAAGTTCACCTTGGGGTGTTCCTAGATGGCAAGTGCGGCGGCGCGATGCAATTCGGCCCGAGCTTGGACAAACGGAAGATTCAAGGGCTTGTGAGAGGGACGAAATGGAACGAGTTTATTGAACTGAACCGCATGGCGTTTGCCGACTGGTTGCCGCGCAACGGTGAAAGCCGCGCCATAGGGTTTGCGATGCGTTGGCTCAAAAAAACATACCCGTGGATGCAGTGGGTGATTTCTTTTGCGGACGGGACGCAGTGCGGCGACGGGACTATTTACCGGGCCAGTGGCTTTGTCCTTTCTGGAATAAAAGAGTCGGACCAAATCGTTGAGTTCCCCGATGGTCTGCGAGAAACCCGGCTTGTCTTGACGGACGCCCGACGGCCACGTCGTGTTGAGCTGGCCAAAAAATACGGCGCGAAAATCGGTGGAGAGTGTTCATTGAAGCCCTTTCTTGACGTGGGGGCAAAGTTCGTTCCCGGCTTCCAACTCCGCTACATCTATTTCCTAGACCCAACCGCGCGCGAACGGCTCACCGTCCCGGTCTTGCCGTTTAGTGAAATTGACAGGCTCGGCGCGGGAATGTATAAGGGAAAGGCAAGGTCACGCGCGGGAAGTGATACTTTGGACACGGCAGGCGTCCAGCTTGCAAAGGGCGGCTCACTACCGACCCCCGCGCTCCAGTCCCCTTAACACATGGAACCTCAAGACCATGCCTTGATTGATCGCGTCCTTAAGCGCGACCTGGTAAACATCCAGCGGCGAGTTGCGGCGGGTGAAACCATCTCCAACGCCGAGCGCGAAGTGTTGCTGCGGGCCAAGGCGGACGCCACCGCCGAGGGCGCACAGAAAATCAGCGGGGAGGAGCTTTGCAACCTCACCGGGTTGACGGACAAACGCCACCGGCAGCTTGCCAAGCAGGGATATTTCCCGCCACCGGATAACGGCATCTATGATTTGCGAGCGACCTTTGCCGGTTTGGTCAAATACTACCGCGAAGCTGCCGCTCGCAAGGTAAAGGCTGGCACGCTCGACGCCGCCAAGCTCCGCGAACGCGAAGCCAAAGCACGGCTGGCCGAAATGGAAGCTGACGAAAAGGAGGGCAAGCTGATTGACGTGGACACCCTCTCGGCAACGATGGGCTCGGTGCTGACTGCCTTCACCGCGAGGCTTTCCAACTTTGGCGACGGGCTGGCGTCCATCTGCCACAACCAGCCGGGCGACTTCGTAGCGGGGCGGGTCAACGACGGGCTGCGGGCAATGCTCAAAGAGATTTCCCGTATGCCCCACGTTCCCAAGCCGAAATGACCGGCCTCGAAAAATTAGACGGCATGATGGCGGACTGGTTGACCCCGCCTTCTGAACTGTCGCTGTGGCAGTGGGCCGAGGCCAAAATTGATTTGACCGGCCTCTCGCAAATCGAGGGGCCATACCGCACCGACGTTTCGCCAATGGTGCGACCCGTTTTTGATGCGTTGCAAGACCGCCGCACGCGCAAAGTCGTCTTGATGGTATCGGCTCAGGCAGGCAAAACGCAAACGCTCATGGTCTTCGCGGCTTGGGCAATCTGCGAAGCACCTGGCCCGATGTTTTGGGTAATGGCGAGCGAGGAGGCTTGCGACGAATTCACAAAAGCGCGGTTGATGCCGCTATTGGAAAGAATACCAGAGGTCGTTTCAAGGATGCCCGCCGAACGCTCAGGCAAGACGCTTAACCTCGTCCGGTTCACGTCCATGCCAGTTTATTTTCGCGGGGCAAACTCGCCCTCGAAACTTAAGTCAACGCCCGTGCGCTGGCTGGTTTGCGACGAAGTTAGCGACTGGCCTCCGTCTAGCTTTGAGAAGGTCGGCAAGCGCGTTCGCTCATACAGCCACTCAAAGACCGTTGTGATCTCGACGCCGATGAACGCAGGCGAAACCGTTCATGCGCAGTGGGAACAAGGCACGCAGACATTTTTTCACTGGGCTTGCCCGCACTGTGGACACCGCCAGCCGTTTCGCTTTGGCCGCGAGAAGTCGGTGGTTTTTCCCGAAGCCAGAGACAAGGGCGGGCTGGTGTGGGACACTAACGACACCACGCGCCCGAGCGGGCGTTGGAACTGGGCCGAGCTTAGAAAAACCGTGCGTTATCAGTGCGAGTCGTGCGAAGCAAACATTTACCAGAGCGAGCAATTCAAGCTGCTGCAAACCCTGGAGCGTTATGATCGCAACCCGACGCCAGAGCCAAACGTGCAATCGTTTTTCTGGAATGCCTTAAGCTCAATCTGGGTTCGCTGGGACGACGTGGCGTGTGAGTTTTTAGCCGCGAAAGAACGCGCCGAATCCGGCGAGATGGAACCGCTTAAGAGCTTCGTGCGCGAAACCCTCGGTGAACCGTGGCTGCTCATTGGCGACGTGGCGGACGAGAACGAAATCCGCAGACTCTGTGGCAAATACAATCGCGGCGAATTTTGGCCAGCAAACGACCAGCGACGGGCCACACGCATTGTCACCGTGGACGTGCAAAAGGATCACTTGCGGTTCACCCTCTGCCAACTGCGCGAGGGCGGCGAGCTTCGCGTTGTGGACTACGGGCAGCTTTCACACTTCGACGACCTTCGCGCCTTGCAAACGGCCAAAGGAGTCGCCAATCGCGGCGTGTTCATCGACTCTGCCGACGGCAACCGGCAGACCGAAATTCTCCGCGAGTGCGTGCGTTGGAACTGGCTGGCTATGCGCGGCAGCGCACAGGACGGTTTTGCTCACAAGAACGCAAGCAAACGAATCGTCCACCGCCCGTTTCGGGTAAGTTCGGTTGATCCGTTTATCGGCACAAAGGGCGCAGCCACAAAAGGCGTGACCAGAATTGAGTGGTCAAACGAAAGCTACAAGGGGCGGCTTTACCTGTTCGCACTCAAAGGCAAAGGGCCGTTGTTTGAACTGCCCGCCGACGTGGGCAGCGACTTTATAGCAGAGATCCAAGACGAACGGCGCGAACCTGAGAAGGGGTCGCGAGGGAACACCGTCTGGCGTTGGCGCGACTCGGGCAACAATCACTACGGCGACTGTTTGCTGATGGCACTGGTGGCGATGGACGCCAGCGCGTTCAGCCGGGGCGCGGTCATTCCGACGGCGGCGAAGGATTATGAGCTAAAGCCTGCGCCTTAGCCCGCCGCTTGGCCACGCCCGCGAGCGCGGCCTTGCGAGCTTGTTCGCTTGTCCTCGCCTTGGCCTTGCCTGTCCCAGCCTTGCCGCCACGTGCGCCGATGAACGCAAGATATTGTTTAACCAGCGAATTCACTTTGCGCCTCCTTTCGACTTGGTAAGGGCTGCAAGTGCTTTTTTCATTTTTACTGCCGCCACGTCTACATCCACAAAACCGCCCATTGAGCGTGCGCTGATCAATTCAACAGCCGATTTAGCCACCGCGACAAGGGCGGCGTGTTCCGCCTTGTTTAAGCACACCATTGTTTCTGCCCCAGCCGTTTCGTTTGTGTTTAAGGAATTCACTTCGCGCCTCGCGTGGCGGCAAGGCCGGGACGGGCAAGGCCAAGGCCAGGACAAGCGAACTTTGAAGAGAGCTCTAAGTGCTTTTCTCATTTTTACTGACGCCACGTCTTGATCCCATAAACTGCTGATGATGCGGGCCGAGTGCATTTCATCAGCCGATTTAGCCACCGCGACAAGGGCGGCGTGTTCCGCCTTATTTAAGCGCACCATTGTTTTTGCCCCAGCCGTTTCGTTTGAGGAATTCACTTCGCGACTCCTTTCGCCTTGGCGATTGCTTTGCGGTTTTCAAACGATTGACCAGAGCTGAATCCTGCTTTTGACCGCGCTCCGAGGTATTTTCCAATTGCCTCGTCCTCCGCAAATTTATCTAGACGCGCCGCAATCATTCGCAGGTGGGCTGCCGTTACCACCAGCGACCCGTGGCGTACGTGGTATGTGGGGTCTTCGTTCATGTCCATGTTTTCCAACACGAGTGCGACGGCATCTCGCATTCCTCGCGGCGTGTTCTCAACGGTGACGTTAAACAAGCGGAAATAGGGGTCAATCAGGCGATATTTCATTTTTTGTTTTAGTGTAGTTCTTGTTTTTGCGGGTTCACTTCGCGCCTCCTTTCGCCTTGGCAAGGGCTGCAAGAGCCAACGATACCCGAGGTTCAGCCCCGAACTTCTCGATGACGACGAGCAAATCGCCATTCATTGTGTGGTAGATGACCTCGGAGAAGCCAGTTTTAGTGTCGTACTTACCACACGAAAACTGGCGAAGCCGGGAAGCAATGGCTATGAGTTCCGCATCCTGCTGGGTGATTTTGCGCAAAGGGCCGGGTGTGTGTGTGTGTGTGTTCATGTTTTTGGTTTGTTGTTTTTGCGGGCATCTGCCCCGCCGCTCGATTGCGGCGAGGTATTGCTTCGCAGTGTCACTCATTGGAGTTGGCAGATTTCTTTTTCCGCTTGGGTGATGCCGTATTCGGCGAGCCGAATTGACATATCTTCCGGCATTTTCTCGCCGATGGATTTCTTGAGGCTTTCAGCCACCATCTTGACGATTTCCGTGCGGGGCGTTTCGTTCGCCATTTCGTAGCGAACCCAGTTAATCAGTGAATCCAGCGTTGCGTTGTTCGTTTTCATGGCTAAACAATAGCGCAAGCCGCTTGCGTTGCAACAGGTAAATCGCCTTTTTTTACGATTAAAGCGCAGCTAATCCAAAGGGCTTGCAAAATAAGTTCGGCTAATATATGGTCAACCCGTGGCCTCTGGAATTTTTGCCGACTTTACGGCAGCGCAGGTTTTGGAAATCCGCACTCAGGCGCGAGCTTTGGTGACGGAAGGCAAGACCTTGATGACCTGGAGCAGCGGCAACACCGCGACGGGCAAGCAATTTGCCATGCCAGTAAAAGAGGTTTTGGAGGAGTGCCGGTATGCCCTGCGAAAAATTGATCCCGACACCTACGGCGCACACGTCACCCGCGCCGTTTGCAATTTCAACTCGCGCTGACATGGCTGCAAAACCCTTTCGCATTCTGGACGCTTACGGACGACCCGCTGCCCGTGGCAACACGCTGTACGATTCGGCTCGTTGGGATTCGCGCACGCCTCGCGTGTGGAATGCTGCTGCTGATTACAACTCCATCGCTGGCAGTGGCCACCGGGAGTTGATGAGCCTGGGCCGGTATCTCTACGCGAACGTCGCGCCGCTGCAAAACGCCATCATCACCATTGCAGCGACGGCCATTGGCGACGCGTTTATTCCCCAATATTATGGACGGCCACAGGGCGATTGGGGCGAGCGAGCCGAGAGTTTACTCTACGAGTGGCACAAGGTCTGCACCGTGTCGGGTGGAATGTACGACTGGCGAAACGTCCTGCGCGTTGGCATCATCAGCATTATCCGCGACGGCGACGTAGGCGTTTTACTTACGCACAGCGAGTCGTCCGAATATCCGCAGATCCAACTAATCCCCGCGCATCGCATCGGCTCGGTTGGCGAAGCCAGCGAAGTGTTAGACGGGGCATTTGCCGGAAACCTCCTAGTCAATGGAGCCATTCTCAACCCGTTTGGCCGGGTCATCGGCTGGCGGATTTACGACGGAGCCAGCCAGCCCCGCGACGTGTCCACCGCAGATTTGGCAGTCTATTATCGGCCAGACTTTGCCGATCAAACCCGTGGCACTTCGCAAATCGCGGCGGGAATCCGCGACTGGCAAGACCGCAAGCAAGCATTTGAGTTTCTGCGGCTCGCGCTGAAGAAGGAAGCCAGCTTTGCCGTAGTCGAACACACCGAGGAAGGCAGCTTGGATTTAGATGCGGACGAAGTTACCAGCGGCAGCGGAGCCAACGGCGGCTCGGTTTACGAGGAACGCACCGACGGCGCGACGATGCGAATCTTCCGAGCCAACAGCGGCAGCAAAATTGAGTTCCCTGAAAGCTCGCGGCCATCGCAGAACACGCAGGAATTCTGGGAGCGAATCACCCGCGACGGATTTGCTGCAATCAACTTTCCTTACGAGCTGTGCTACGACGCAACCAAAATTGGCGGGGCGTCACTACGCATGGTCATGGAAATCGCGCAACGCACCATCGCGGAATATCAGTGCGTTGCTCAATACATGGCGAGGCGCATTGATGCGTGGCGGATTGCCAAGGCTATTAAGGAGGGCGAACTGCCAGAGAATCCCGACTGGTGGAAAATCTCCCACCAAACGCCCGAACAGATGACCGCTGACAAGGGCTATTCCAGCCAAGTTGACCGCGAGGAATACAAGCTCGGCTTTACCACATTGAAAGACATTGCCGCCCGTCGTGGCAAATGGTGGGAGGAAGAGCGCGACCAGCAGGAGGCCGAGGCCGACGACCTGCTCACACGCTCAAAAGCTCTCGCCGCTCGGCACGGCGTCACCATCGAGGCCGCGCTGTCGCTCTTGCAACAACGCAGCCCGAACCCGCCGTCAACCATAACTGAACCCGAACCATCCGAATGAAAGCTGCCCTCGCCTCGCAAGATGTTTTGCTGATTGACCCAAAACGCTGGGCCGCTCAAGTGGCCGAGGTTTCTGAAGCAAGCTTGCCGCACTCTTTCACCAACGACGACGACGAGGATTGCGACATCTACGGCGACTGCTTGCCGCAAATGACCGTGGGCGAGGACGGCATCGCAACTGTGCCGATCAAAGGCACAATCTCAACCGGCCTCCCTGCGATTGCGTCGGCGTTTGGCTTTGTCGACACCGGCAAAATCCGCGAGCAGATCGAGACGGCTTTAGCCGATCCCAAAGTGCGGGCTGTGCTGCTTAATTTTGACAGCCCAGGAGGTTTTGTGACCGGGACACCTGAGCTTGGCAGCTACATCGCCGAAGCCGCGCAAAAAAAACCGATCTACTCTTACACGGCTGGCCTGTGCTGTTCCGCTGCTTACTGGTTAGCCGCACCAACGCGAGCCATTTTCGCAACAATCTCTGCCGAGGTCGGCAGCATTGGAGTTTATGTCGCGCACACTGACCAAAGCGCGATGGCTTCAATGATGGGTTTAGCCGTGCGCGTTTTCCGATCTGGAAAATACAAAGGCGCGGGTGTCCCCGGAACCGCACTTAGCGACGAGCAAGCCAGCAACATCCAGCAGCGGGTTGACAGTCTGGCGGCAATTTTTAAGTCGCACGTGATGAGCAACCGCCCTGGCGTGTCTGAGGACGCTATGCAAGGCCAGACTTTCCTTGGGTATGAGTCAGCGTTTGCCAAGCTAAGTGATGCCGTGGTGGTCGATTTGGCAGGGGCAAAAAAAATAATGCTTGCAGACTTGACATAAGCTAGGCTTATAGTATGTCTTAGCGTAACTTATGACAGCTTTACAAGAAATTGCCAGCCTCAAGGCTAGTTTGGAAAAGGCTTTCGCCGAGGCGGGCGAACGCTCGCAAGCCATTACCGAAGGCACGAAAGCCTTGGCCGACCTGCAAGGCGAGATGGTCGCGCTGGCCGCTGAAAAGGCCGCACTCATGCAGGAGCGGAACGAGTTGGCGACCAAACTGGCCGAGGCACAGACCGCCGCCCGCGATTTTAAGGCCGAGGTCGAAACCCGCGCAGCGGCATTGGCCGTGCAGCAAGTCGCTTCCGTCGGCCTTGCCAAGCCGTTGCAGGTTGCCACGGCCACCGAATCTAACCAAGCCGACATTCTGGCCGCTTATGCGAAAGCCGACGCTGCCGGAAAACGGGCCATCTTTCTGAAACATCGCAAACACTTCGCAGTGTAAAAAACAAAAACCAACTGACCTATGCCAAATTCACTCAACGGTATCAACCTAGCTGCTGTCGCGGCTCAGTCCCTCGACGTCCTGCTGCCCAAGCTTCCGCTTCTGCGAAGCGTGATGGCAACCGACTTTTCCTCTGACGTTGCCACGCAGGGTGAGAGCGTAACGACTCGCGTTGCCACCGCGACCACCGCGCAGGATTTCACGGCAGCGGCGGCAGACCAGGACGCGACGACCACTTCGCGCACGATTTCTTTGAGTCTGTACAAAGGCACGCGCATCGCTTTTAGCGACAGCGAGTGGAGCAAAAGCAGCGTCAACCTCAACGAGGTCTTCATCAAGCCCGCCGTCAACGGCATCGCCAACGCGATCATTGACAGCGCACTAGCTCTAGTGACCAACGCCAACTTTGGCGCGGCAGGCTTCACTGGCGCGGCTGGCACGTTTGACGCCGATGACTGCGCCGACCTCGCCGCCACGCTGACCTCTGGCAACGTGCCTCAAGATGGCCGGTTTTTGCTTATCAACCCATCGTACTACGCCAACCTCGCCAAGGACGCCTCGGTGCAGCAAGCCTACGCTTACGGTAGCCCCTCGGTGATTTTGGAAAACCGCATTCCTCGCGTGCATGGCTTGTCGGTTTTCGAGTACACGGACATTCCCGGCAACTCCGAAAACCTCGTCGGTATGTGCGGCACTAACCAAGGTCTGCTGGTTGCGACCCGCTTGCCCGCCGCGCCTGCCAATTACCCCGGCGAAATCGAGACCGTGACCGATCCCGAGTCTGGTTTTTCGCTTCAGTTCCGCCGCTGGTATTCTGCGGATGACCGCAAGTACCGCATGGAAGTCGGCATCATCTACGGCGTGGCCGTGGGCGTCGCTGGCAACATCAAGCGCATCGTTTCTGAATAACCCTGCCTGACATTGGGCCGGGATGGGCAACGTAACGACACCATCCGAATGAAAATTGCAGCAACTATAGCACGGGACGGCAGCGGCAAGCTGGCCGTCCTTTTTTTAGGCGACAAGAAACAAACGCCAACGGCAGACGCGATTTTCCACGACGACGCTGCCCTCGCCGCTAACGGTTTATCGGGCGAGGTTGAGATCATGATGCTTCGTGCGCCGCTGCCGTGGCGACGCCGGGTAACGGTGGTGGGAGACGCGCCGTCGGTAACTGCTCCCAAACGTCGGGGCAGACCAAAATTAAATGAGCCTGGCCAGTGAACAAAACGCCGACCTGAGCTACATCTTTGCCGAGCTTGGGGAGACGTTTACCTTTGGCGCGGCCACCATTCCTTGTTCCGTAACCTTCCGCACGTCTGGCCGCAAAAACGACATGGGCGGGTTTCTTGACGACTTCGACGTGACGATCTCGGCTCGCGTTTTGGATTTGCCCACGCCAGCCCCAGCGCGAGGCAGCGTTGTGGTGCATCGCTCGCGCTCCTATCGGGTCGAGCAAATCGACCTGAGCCAGATTAACACCGAAGCCAGACTCAAATGCGTGGCGACGAACCGATGACTTACGCACGCGAGGCGGCGGCACTGGCAGCGTTAAAGGCGCGAATTCGGTTTGCCAATCGCCGAGAATTGCGCCCGCTGGATCTGGCGTTGACCCGGCTGAAAATAAGCTGGGCTTCTAGTTTGTTTCCGGCCCTTCCACCGCTTGAAGTTCCCGCCCGCTCTCGCTAAGGTCAGGGCGTGACGAGTTACGAGCCCAAAGGTTTCGCCGGGTGTTTCGCTTACGAGCAAGCATCTGGCGCGGCGGTTGCCCTTGGCCCAAATTTTATCTGGCAAGAGAAGATTGACGGCGAGCGAGCCGTGCTTCGCTTGTCTCCCTCCGGTTGCACCTGGCACGGGCGAGCGATGCAGTCCAAGCCAATCAGCTTGGAATCTGAAACGTCTGCCGTGCTTGACTGTGAGAAGGTGGGCGACACTTTTCGCGCTTTTGACCTGCTAGAACTCAACGGCGAGGACGTGAGCGGGCAACCTTTGGCGGCTCGACTGGCGAAGCTTGCCACGCTTAATTTGCCGCACGAAATAGCGATTGTTCCGCATTATTCCTCGCCTGACGCGATCAAAGAACCGAGCGAGGGAGTAGTCGCCAAAGACTTGCGCTCAACCTATCACCAGCCGAACGACTGGCTGCGGTTCAAGCGCGAAATCACCGAGGATGTGATACTTGACAGCGTGGACGAGGACGCGCAGACCGTCGCCGTGTCGCGCATGGTCAAGGGGCGCAAGATTCCCGCTGGCCGAATCTTTGGCTTTGGCGAGGTGGAAATTCGCCAAGCCGCCGCCAGCATCGGCGCATGGATTGAGGTTAAAGCCATGCAGTTGACCGCTGCCGGAAAGTACCGGCACGGCAGATTTGTAAGATTTCGCTTTGACAAGGGGCAGGCTTGCTAGCTGCAAAAGCTGGCGGTTTCTTGCGCTTTTTTTGGCATAGCATATTAGACTAGCTTATGCTAATTTGCGGGCATGGCGTCGGGAAATCAACCCACAGGCATCACTTTTGACACGCGAGAGTTTGATCGTGCGTTGAAAGAATATGTAAAGTTGAGTTCTAGGGATGAGGCAGAGATTCTCAACAGAAAGGCTTTAAGAATCGCTCACGGAGCCTTGGCAAATACAAAGAAAGCCGAACGCTCTGCGATTGAGGATCTTGGCTTGAGAACCGCGAGCGTCAAAGAATACACGTCTGAGAAAACCAAAAAGAAGAAGGTTAAGCGCAAATTCGATTTTGCGGAGAACGAGGCGATTGGAAAATACCTCGGAGCGCGGTCAAAAGCAGGACGCAGCTCTGGCCAATCGTTTGAAAACCGCAAAGCAATCGCCAAGGCTGCTCGCAAATGGATTGCCGCCAAACTGCGTTCCATTGGATTTCTGCGGTCAGGCTGGATTGTGTCTATTAAAAAGCTTTCGTCGCTGGTGGGCGAGGCTTATCAACGACCCGCCGACGTGGTTAGTCGATCAGCTAACCTTGGCCAATGTACCCCGGCCAAGCCTGGGCCTAACCCTTTTGCGCTAATCGAAAACAACGCCACGCTCGGCGTGCGTTGGAACGATTCAAAGGCACGGGCAAAGGGTCAAGAACTGGCAACGGAAGGGTTGCGAAAGGCTTTTCATGCTGAAACTCAAGCGATGCAAAAATACATCGCTGACAAGCTGCAAAAGACGGCCAACAAATTTATCCCGCCCAAAACCTCAACTAAATAGCCATGCCCTTTTCCTCTGTACAAGCCAAGGTCGAGCGAGCCGCCGCCGCCGTTATCGCTTCCGCTGCCTCGTCAACCGGCCTTGCCGTCTTCACCGGCCTCGACACCGACGCAATCACTTTGCCGTGCGCGATCTGTGAGGCGACCTCGGCCAGCCCGCCGCAGGGTTTGCAGTTCACCGGAATCCAACAAGTCGAGCTGGTTGTCAGCGTGCGCTCAAATAAATCCGATAGCACCCCGGCGCAGCATGAACTTCGCTGCGCCACCGTATTTGACGCGCTCACCACCGACACCGCCGCCGCCGATTTGAGCGCGGCCATTAGCGACTTCAAGGCTTTTATGGTGGAGTTCGGCCAGTTGAGCCAATCAGTCGAGGACGATTCACACGTAAATTCCGCTTCGTTTCGCGTCACTTGCTGTCCGGCCTCAATCTAAAATCCTAGTTGACAACGGGCAAGCATTAGGCATACTGATAAGCAACTTTATTCTATCTTATGAGCGTTCAAAAAGGCACATCACTTACATGGGGCATTCTCGCGGACGCAGCCGTATCCGGAACGGGCGTGGTTGGAGGGATTGTCCAGAGCATTCAGCGGAGCGACGAGGCCGAGCGTGCCGACAACCGAGGCGCGGACGGCAAGGTGGTTAACGTGGTCTATTACAATTTCAAGACTACCCTAACCGTTGAAATCCTGCCTACCGCTGCTGCAACTTTGCCCGCCATCGGCACAACCGTTACCGTCGCAGGATCGCATGCGGCCTCGACCAATAGCTCATACATGGTCACGGCGGCGTCGATCAACGAGCGAGTTGATGGCGTGGTTTCTTTTTCGCTTACGCTAGAGAAGTTGGAAGGCATCGACCTCTCCTGATTGTTTCAAATGGGCGCGGATTTCTATTTTGCCGCGATACCAACCCCGGTCAGCGTCTTGGGCATTCGGCTTCGCCCTTATTCGCTTGGCCACGTTCTGTTGCTGTCGCGTTTTGACAACGCCTTTGTAATGGGCGGTCGTCCGGCATTGGAAGATGTAATCCAAGGGATTGTCATTTGCTCGCAAACTTACGCTGAAGCCCTGCGCGACATGGACAATCCCAAGCTGCCAAGTCTGGTCGGCAAGTGGCAACGCAGTTTGCAGCCCCGTTATTGGTGGGGCGGGCGAAAACCGGAGCTTGGTTTTTCCCCAACGCAAGCCGCAGAGCAGTTCGTTGAGTACCTTCGCGCTGGCAGTTCGTTCCCGATCTTTTCTGTGCCGCAAGACAAGAAAAGCAACGATCCCTTGCACGTTCCGCTGGTGCAAACCGTTAAGGTTTATTTGATGAGCAAGCTAAATTTTTCGGAGGCCGAACTGCTTGACCGGCCTTGGGGCTTGTGCCTCTGGGATTATTTTACCAGCCACGCCATGGAGGGTAATTGCAAAATCTGTGACACCACCGACGACGAAGCCCTGCGTGCCAAACTCGTCGAGCTAGAGCATAGCCTCAACAACCGCCTAAACTAGCATGGCCTTCATGTCAATTTTGGCGCGGTTGGGCTTGGACTCGTCCGGCTTTCAAGCGGGCGTCAAGCAGGCAGAGTCAGCCGCCAAGGGGCTGGGCAAAAGCATTAGCTCAGAACTTAAAGGGCAACTAGCAAGAGCGTTTTCTGTGGCGGCGGTGGTGACGGCGGGCAAGGCAGTCCTAAACTACGCCGGTCAAATCACAGATTTGAGCGACCGACTTGGCATATCCACCGACGAGCTTCAAAGGATGGACTACGCTGCGCGACTTTCGGGAACAAACCTTGAAACCATGACCGGCTTTTTAGAAAAACTTTCTGTTGCCCGCGAGGAAGCTTTGGAAGGCAACGAGAAAATGGTCGAATCATTTGCTCGCCTAGGCGTTTCGATGGACGACCTAAAAAATCGACGGCTGGATGAGTTAATCAAAATCATTGGCCGCACCGTGCAAGCCGGAAACGCACAATCATTATTGCCTGCGTTGCGTGACGTTGGCGGCAAAAGCGCGGGTGCGCTTATTCCAACCTTCAAGGCCGGATTGGAGGAAACCGGCGCAGATGCGCCCATCATCTCAGCGGAGGACATTGCAGCCATTGACGAGGCGGACCACAAACTGAGTGTGCTGGCGATGACGCTCCGATCAGCTCTTGCGCCTGCAATTGTCTTTTTGTCCGAAATGGCCGACGACGCGATTTTTGCCATTCGCATCCTTGGTTCTCAGCTTGCCACGCTCGACCCTTTCAAAGTCGCAAAAGTTCAGCGCGAAAACCCATTTGACCCGACGGCGGGCTTTCGCGAGCTTTACCGGCAGTTCACCGAGCCAAACGAAACTAGCGTTGCAATGACGCAACAGCGCGAAGATCAAAAACGCGCTCAGGCAGAGGCACGGGCCGCACGACTTGCTGGCCAAAACGCGCCTGACAACCAGAACGCGCTAATAAGGGCAGAGCAGCAAATTCAAAAGCTTCGCGACGCAGTGGCCGACAAAGAACTAAATTTGCTGCCTGCCGCCGAGCGGCGCGTTAAGCTTGAGGAGAAGGCTGCAAAGTTGCGACGCGAAGCCACTCTTGCAGAAATTGTTTTTGGTGAGGAAGGCGGCGTGGCAAATGAGCGCAAAATGCTCCTCAAGCAAGCCGCCGCACTGGACGCCGAGGCTCAACTAAAACCGGAAAAACCCGAAACAGAAGTTGCGGCCAGCTTCAAGGTTGCCGATCCGCTGGTCAACAGTTTGGAACGCATCGGCTTTTCATTTGGGAAATCCGCGCAGCCAGCCGGTGAGAATTTCCTCAAGGAGATCGCCAAGAATACCAAAGACACTGCGAAATTCGGAGCGCAGTCCGCACTGGCCAGCACGCAAACCGCTGGCGCACTCACATGATCTCGATTGGCGACAATCAAGTAGTCGAGCTAGAGGCCGAGCGCGTGTGGAGCGTGCGCGACGGCTGGAAAACGACGCGCCGTTTTCGCGGTACAAAAGAGGCGGTCAATGCGTTTGTGCCGACGCTTTTAATCGACGGGTCAAACATTCGGATCATCCCCGACGAAGGGCCGCTGGCGGTGGTTGAGGTGTCTTATGCCAACGCGCAAGACGGGGCTTCAAGTTCTGCGGAGCCGCAAATCATTACTACTTGGTCAGTACAATCTAACGAACTGGAGCAAAGCATAATCGAGAGCGATTACTTTGACGACCTTCCTGGTGGCGCGGGCGTAGACGGTGACACTGAACGTGACTTGATAAAAAACTTTTTGGACGGAAACGGAACCCGCGAGCAGCACATTGATTTAGTCTCAAGCCCGCAAGCGAAAGCAATGGTAGAGATGATCGCTCAAGGAAAAATTGCCTTTGCCATCTCGCAAATTGTCCTCCGTCGCACACGAGTTATTTCTGCATTTGACTCGGCGTACACTTTTCTGGCCTCGGCCAACAAGGTCTATTCCCGCGCTCAGTTGATTGCTGCCTTTGCCCCACCAGCAGGCGTGCAATCAGAGATGCCAGCAGGCGGCGAGTGGCTGGCTCGCAACGGAACCAAGCAGCAGCAAAGCAACGGCAAGTGGTCGCTGGATCAGGAATGGTGGCATGGCGACCGCATCTCACCCATTTACGAGCGTATAGCGTGATGAACTTTCCGCTTACCAAATCCATTTTCGGCGGCAAAATCGGCCAGGAGTTTGACCGGCTAACGGAAGCTATCAACTCGCTTCGCCCGATTAGCTCACCCGGCGAAACCGTGCAACACACGACTCGCGGAGTGGTTCGTTCGGTGCGTTTGCCTAGAAAAGCAAGCGGCGGCGGCGGCGGCTCTGAGATAAGTTTTGGGCAGGTGCTTTCCGTCGAGCCAAACAGTTTGACGGTAGAGCTTTACAACGGCGAAGTCGTTTCAGTGATGAAACCGCCCGATCTTAATGTGTCCGGATATCACGAATACGACGCCGCAATCATTTCAGCTTACAGCACTGGGCAAGGCACACCGCATGATCCGGCTTGGCTGTATTGGTTCACGCAAGATTATTTGATGCGAACCACCACCTATCCTGATTTTAGAAGCGTGGACGGATTTGCTGGTGGGATGCAAAGCCGTTTACGACTGATTTACGCGCCTGCAAGAGATGTTTATTTGACCACTGATTCTATGACCGGTTTGCCGCGAGAAACGCCCTTGAATCAGTCGCCACTGTTGGAAGTTGTGTGGCCTCCTTACATCGTGCCTGCGGTAAATTTGGGCGGCGGTTGGGATCCGGCTAATCCTTCGACGATCCATGTTGCTTTGCTGGAAAACGTAGGCGATGGCGGAATTTATATTGACTTAAACATTGACGCTCGCAAGTGGGTTTCTGAAGCACAAGTCAACGGTTGGGAGACTGTGCTAGACGACGAAGCGGGAATCCATCGCGCCTCTGGCTTTTCCTATCCAAGAATTTAATTCTTTAACATTATGGCCTCACGCGACCTTTACATTAATCTTCGCCCCTCCAATCAGACCGGGGCTTTCGTTCAGTCAGAGAAAAACCTATCGTCCTACCAACTGCCGAAGGGGTTTAGGGAATCGAAGTTGTCGCTAAGAATTTTCTTCCTCTCGCCCACGCCTAACGGCGGGTTGGGATCGCCAGCGGAGATTGAGGAGCTAGAAGGCTACTCTTGTCGCGTCGGCATTGGCGATCCCGGTGGGGATATTTTGGCCGCGCAATCGCTGACTTGGAATAACGACGACTACTGTTTTGAAGGAGTCCTTAACATCTTCACCGAGCAAATGGTGGCTGCGCTTGATGCCGCCACGGGCGACGAAATCAGCCAGACCTTTGAAGTTGAGTTAATCCAAGGCGCAGGCGAGGAGCAGTTCACTTTCCAAGCTCCAATTACCATCAGCAACGAGGTTTTGACCACGGAAGCCAGCTTGCCCGAAGATGTTGACGAAAGCCTGCTTCTTGGTCTATTGGCGACCAAGCAGCCGCTCGACGCAGAGCTTACCTCGCTGGCAGAGCTAAGTTTGACAGGCGCGGGCGGCAAATTGCTGGCCGTGAAAGCTGACGAGAGTGGTTACGAACACGTTGACGCAGCGGGCGATGGGGAGGTAATTGATTTATCGTGGACAGCCCGCGACAGCAACCGGAACTGGGTGGCGGTTGCATCTTCGTCTGACGGCACGAAACTTGTTGCCGCAGTAGAAAACGGCCAGATTTACACTTCGACAGATTCGGGCGTAACTTGGACAGCGCGAGAACAAAACCGCGTTTGGAAGGAAATTGCTTCGTCTTCGGACGGTTCAAAAATAGTTGCATTGACTTATGGGGAGCAAATCCACACCTCAACAGACTCGGGAGTGACGTGGACGGCGAGAGAAAGCAACCGCCAGTGGAGTGACGTTGCTTCGTCAGCGGACGGCTCGAAGCTTTGCGCGGTGGTGTATGCAGGCCAAATTTACACCTCGACAGATTCGGGGGTGACTTGGACGGAAAGAGAAAGCTCACGGCTTTGGATAGGTGTCGCCTCGTCGTCAGACGGCTCACGGCTTGTGGCAGTGGTGGGTGACGGCAAGATTTACACTTCGACGGATTCAGGCGTGACCTGGACAGCACGAATAACAGATGCTGATCGACCATGGATTTCTGTTGCCTCATCTGCTGACGGAACCAAGCTTATAGCGGCTACTGCGGGACAAGACGAGGGAGTTTTGGGCCAGATTTACACTTCGACAGATTCGGGGGTAACCTGGACGGCGCGAGTGCCAAATCAAATTCCGATTGGCTCTCGCGTCACAGTTGCATCGTCGGCAAACGGAACAAGACTGTGCGCTGCATTATTTGGTGGCGCAATCTATACTTCGACAAATTCGGGAGCGACTTGGACGGAGCAGATAAGCGCGGGCATTCGCAACTGGTTTCACATCGCCTCGTCTTCCAGCGGAAACAAACTAATTGCGGTACACGGTTTAGGTCAAATTTACATTGCAAATACTTGTTGTTCTGCCGACCACGCCGCGCACGCTGCTTCGCACGCCAGCGGCGGCAGTGATCCGCTGACCTTGGCCCAGTCGCAAATCACCAACCTCACCAGTGATTTAGCCGCCAAGCAACCGCTCGACGCCGAACTAACCTCGCTGGCAGAGCTAAGTTTAGCAGGCGCGGGCGGCAAATTGCTGGCCGTGAAAGCCGACGAGACTGGCTACGAACACGTCGACGCAGGCGGGGGCGGCAGCGTTCGGCTGGTTGCCAACACCGCCGACGCAACGCAAACGGAAATGCTTACCAGCGCGGGCGGGCGAGCGACCTTGCCAAACGAAAGCGCGTGGACGTTTGCGGGCCGGTTGGTAGCGCGAGCTGAAGAAGGAAATGCAGGCGCGACTTGGACAGCAGTTGCGGGTGGTGATTTTCACACCGTGGCCTTGAAATCGGATGACACCGTGGTCGCGTGGGGACACAACGAACAAGGCCAAACCACCGTACCCGCCGGCCTGAGCGGCGTGGTGGCCATCGCGGCGGGTGGGAATCACACCGTGGCCTTGAAGTCGGATGGCACCGTGGTGGCGTGGGGATGGAACCACGAAGGCCAAACCACCGTGCCCGCTGGACTGAGCGGCGTGGATTCCATCGCGGCGGGTGGGTTTCACACCGTGGCCTTGCAGTCGGATGGCACCGTGGTGGCGTGGGGATTGAACTTCTCTGGCCAAACCACCGTGCCCGCCGGACTGAGCGGCGTGGTGGCCATCGCGGCAGGTGATTTACACACCGTGGCCTTGAAGTCGGATGGCACTGTGGTGGCGTGGGGTTCCAACTCTCAAGGCCAAACCAACGTGCCCGCTGGACTGAGCGGCGTGGAGTCCATCGCGGCGGGTGTGTATCACACCGTGGCCTTGAAGTCGGATGGCACCGTGGTGGCGTGGGGAAGCAACGGCAGTGGCCAAACCACCGTGCCCGCCGGCCTGAGCGGCGTGGAGGCCATCGCGGCGGCTGGTGGTCACACCGTGGCCTTGAAGTCGGATGGCACCGTGGTGGCGTGGGGAAGCAACAGCAGTGGCCAAACCACCGTGCCCGCCGGCCTGAGCGGCGTGGTGGCCATCGCGGCAGGTGGGAATCACACCGTGGCCTTGAAGTCGGATGGCAACGTGGTGGCGTGGGGAGACAACACTGCTGGCCAAACCACCGTGCCCACCGGTTTAACTTCAGCCGCACAAACCCAAGCCCTGCATTTTGTCGGCAAAGCCGAGCGTGGCGCGTCCGCAGCCACTATCACCGTCTCGTCCGGCGACGAATTGCAGATCAACCCAATTCCCACTTTTGATTGGGGCTTCACCCTCGACGCTGACACAACCAACGGAGCCGTCCGCGCCCGTGTAACCGGCGAGGCGGCAACCAACATCGCGTGGGCCTTAACCTTGGATTACACCGAAGTCACCAACTAACAAAACCATGAAACCATTGCTGCTCATAGCCGCGCTGCTGGCCATTAACGGCTACGCGCAAACTTTCCCGATGCTGTCAACCACGACCAACCGGACGGTCACGGGCGGCGTCACGAACCTCGCTTTGCTGAACGGAACCAACACGTTCTCTGGCCCAATGCGACTTACCGGAGTCACGGCTTCGCGTGTTCCGGTAATTGATGCCAACGGCAACCTGACAAACTCAACCGTGACGGACACGACCCTTGGCTACCTCGACGCGACCAGCAGCGTGCAAACGCAACTAAACAACAAGCCGACGGTGGCTTTGACCAATCTGGCCTTGCTGAACGGAACCAACACGTTCTCTGGCCCAATGCGATTTACCGGAGTCACGGCTTCGCGTGTTCCTGTAATTGATGCCAACGGCAACCTGACAAACTCAACCGTGACAGACACAACCCTTGGCTACCTCGACGCGACCAGCAGCGTGCAAACGCAACTAAACAACAAGCCGACGGTGGCTTTGACCAATCTGGCCTTGCTGAACGGGACGAATCAATTTGAAGCAGCGAAATTTTTCACGGTAAACAAAATTGGCACAAGGCTGTTGTTTGCGACCAATGTTTACATTCCCACCATTGCCGTTGTGGTTGGCGACAAGACTAACAACGGGGACTATGAAAACGTCACCAAATTATTTAAGGTCACGATGCCTCCATTGTTAAGCACAAGCAGCACAGTAGTTTACTCGGTTAGCTCCATTCGCACAAATGCCAACTCGGTAGGGCCGCAATACGTGTTTTACGTCGGTTCCAACACTAATTTTTTAGCCAACGGCGCGGCTGGCAGCGGAGGATCAGGAACGTCCGTTGGCAAAATAGTAACGGCTCCGAATACTGTTTTGTTTCAGAATTGGAACAGTTACACCAATCAAGTCCAAGGAGGCTCGGCTGTGTTGATCAACAATGCATCAAGCTTTGTAGATACATCCTCAAGCTGGGAACTTTTTATGGGATTCTATGTGTTCACCACTGCCTACACAAACCACAACGCGACTTATTCTTTTTATGAGGTGTTAGGCCAATGACCCGCTTCGCCCTCATTCTTGACCTCCGCGCCCAGTGCTACTTCTGGATCGCTACTGGCACGGCTTTTTTGGCGCAGACCGAAAACGTTACCCAACTCAGCGATTGGTCAACGATGCAATGGGCAAGAACCGGCATTGCCAGCGCGATTGCAGGCATGACCGCAGTTCGGGCTTACATTGACCAATCAATTTCCAATCGCTCGCAACCTTTAAGCCAACCACCATCATGAGCCGTCTCTTGCTTACTTTGCTGGCCAGCGTCCTCGCGTTGTGCGGATGCCTACACACGCAACCGGGCGAAACGTCCGCCGTAATTCGTGCCGAGCAAATCCTGTCCGTCGGCTTGGCCTCGGTTGATTCGTTCTTATCGGTTGAACTTCGCCGCCGCGCTGATTTGCCTAAAGAAGTGCGCCACGTTGCGTCACAGATGCGAGCTAAAGCCCTGGCAGCGTTTGAAACTGCCAACCGCCTGCGCCTCGCGTTCAAGGTGAACCGCACGGCAGAGAATCGCGCCAGCCTGATGACCGCTCTGGCCGTGGCCGAGACATTAGTGGCCGAGATTCGCGTGTGGAATCCCGCCTCAACCGCAGGATCTGGCAAGGCTTCAGCCGTTGACGCTCTGGTGGCCGAGGCTAACGCGAGCCAAACGCAGTCCACCGGCTCATGGGTGGCCGTGGTTCCAGTTGTGATTGATCTAGCCCGCGAAATTTGGGTCACGGTGAGCCGAGTGCGCGAAGCCGCCAAGCAGACCGCCGAATGGAACGTGACTCAGGAGGAGGCTTTTGCGTTGCGATTGGCGACGGCACGAACGGCGGAACATTGGCGACCCTGATATGGAAAAGATTATTGAGCAACTTTTGAGCAGCAACGTCGCGGCGGCAGCGGTCATAGTCACCACGGTTTATTTCCTGCGCGAAATACGTTTGCAACGCCGCGAGTATTTCGAGGAAAGCGCACAACGCTTGGCAGCACTGAAGGAGATTGCCGCCGCGCACGACGTGAATTTTAAGGAGTGTTCCGAAAAGCTCGACAAGGCTTTAGCCCGCAACACCGAAGCCTTTGCGCGTTGCGACGTTGCCTTGACTCGCTGCGAGGATGAAAGGCGATCACTGTGAAAATCACGTGGCTAGAATTCCAGCTTGGACTGGCCATCATCGCGCCGGATTGCCGGTTGCAAGACTTGGCGACTGCGCCCGTGGTTCACGTTTACGACGAAGCGTGGTTGCGCGATGAGTTCTGGCCGTATTGGGGCGACGTAAAACGCACCTTGAACACTTTGCCAGAGCAGCCCTTGACCAACAACTCGCTGCGCCGGAACTGCGAGGAGATCAACAAGCGATTCGTGGCCGAGCTTATTCTGTCCACCCGGCGACTGTACGGCGACGAGGACGTGGGAGCCGCTGCGTTGGAATCGTCCGTGCTGATTCCCAACGGCGTCTCGCTCTGCGGCGTGCGCGATGGCGCACATCGTAACGCGATTCTTGCGGTCACGAAAAATGGACAACCGCACCGTTATGTCTTTGTCGAATCACAACTGAACTATTCCAACTATGAAACTTGCAATGTGGGCGACGCTCTTGCTCGCGGCGTATCTCTGCGCGAGTGCTGGCTGTAAATCCACCGACCATCTAAAGCTGCCGGTTCCACCCGTTGCGCGATGAACGTGGGCAAAAAATGGAAGAAGCTGCTGGCCGTTGGCTGTTCGCATGGCCTCTATGCCGATCCTAAAGCCATCGCTGCGGTGCTGAAATTTCGTGAAGCATACAAACCGGATGCGTGCGTTCATCTGGGCGATTTTACCGACCTCTCCTGCTTTATGGCGTCGGCCAGTTTGCAAGCGCAAGCCGAAGCACCGCAGCCTGACGTGGACGGCGGGTTGGACTTTCTTGAAAAGCTAAAGCCGACGCTGGTTTTTTGCGGCAACCACGAGGATCGACTCTGGCGATTGCAGCATTCGCCCAACGCCATCATTGCCCACGCCGCTTACGACATTGTGAAGCAGATCGCGTCAACGTGCCACAAGCTGCGAGCCGAGCTTGTGCCGTATGATGGCGTTTTTCAACAGCGGCAAATCGGCAATGTTACACTTACCCACGGGACGATCTACAACGAGAACAGCCCGCGAGACATGGCCGAGATGTATGGCAACGTGATCTTCGCGCACACGCACAAGGTCGGAGCAATGAAAGGGCGTCGTGTCGATTGCCCAACCGGGTACTGTGTCGGCACGCTAACTAAAAAAGGCGCACTTGAGTACGCCAAGACTAGACGGTCAACCTTGGCGTGGAGTCAGGGCTTCGTGTGGGGCTTTTACCACGAGAGCAAGACCTGCGGTCAAAGCGTGCTTTGGTTGCATGAACAGCCAGCCAATCAAGCCGAATGGATTTTGCCGCTATGAAAGCGAACGAACTCTTAGAGCGAATCCAGCACGCGAGCTTGCAAAAGCTAGAGGAGCCAGTGCCAGCCGGTTTTAAGAACGCCGAAGAATGGGCAAAGGTGTGGCACAGATCACGCAACACCGCCTTTGTGATGTGCAAGCGGGCAGTTAAATTTGGCATAATGAAAATGCAGAAAATTCGCCGTGCTAATTCGGTAAGCGTCCGGCAGGTGGCCTATTTTGCGGAGGTCAAGCAATAGTTTCTCAGCGGCAAATTTAAGTTGCGCGACGCTTTTCTTGCGGCAACTTCATCTCCCTTTTTCAAATGAAAATTACCATTCAACTGACTGGCTGGGCCGATGCGGAGCGCGGCGAAACTGAGCGAATGACTGAGTTTATGACCGTCGAATGGAAACGTAACGGCCAAGCGCGAGACGCCTTTTTGCGCGATGTGGCAACCTCGATTCGCTTGCTGGCAGCCCAGCACAACGCAACCTTTGAGGCGACGCACTAGCGCAATTCTTCCCACCTTTTATCGCGTTAAATCGGGGGACGTTTTTGCTAGTGGCGGCAGCAGTCTAAAAAACGCCTCGGCATCGCTGGCTCTGGCTTGGTTGGCATAGTGCCGACGCAAGACCGATTCGCTGTGATCCGCCTCCCTTGCCGTCCAAGCCTGCCCGAACTTTGCTACTCCATAAGTGCAAAACGTGTGCCGCAACACGTCTTTCGACCAACTGCGCCACTGCATAGCATCGCGGGCTTGCCTCATGTCCCGGCGCAAAGAGGTTTTTGCCACTGGCAATTCTGCTCCTAGTTTCCTTGCGTGACCGAGCCACGCCTTTGCGCTCGGCGTCAACGTGACCGTGTGCGGCTTGCGGGTCTTATGTGTGGCTGCGTCTAGGTTGACCGTTCCGCCTTCAAGGTCGATTTGTTGCCAGTTTATTTGCGCGGCCTCCTGAGGGCGAATGCCAGCAAACAAAGCCAGAGCCAGCCAACCTAGCGAGCGAGGACAAAAGCAATCTAACAGCCTGCGGCAAGTTTCAACCGGCAAAAACTCAGGCCGCTCGCGGTCAATCTTGGGCCGCTCAATTTTTAGCATTGGATTGACCACCAGCCAATCGCGGCTTTGGCAAAACCCAAAGAAGGCCAGCAACCGACCTCGCCTAGTGGCTTGACCGCCAGGAGTTGCCACTCCGCTGACGTATGCTCTCAGGTCGTCAACGGTGAACTGGTCAACGCGCATTTCCATTTTGCCAACCGCAAACTGGCGGACGGTACGCTCTAGGTGCGCCACGTAGTTTTCCCGCAAATTGCGAGCGCGTTTGGCGGCGATAAGTTGCTGCAGGGCCGTTGTCACGCTGACGCTGCCGGTGACACCTGCAACCTTGCCAGCCTTGTAAGCTGCCCATACGTCGCGCAGGGACACGCCCTTGGCCTTGGCCTCAGTCAAAATCTCGCACAGCATCACCCGCTCGCTGGATTCCAAGTCAACCCAACCCCGACCAAACGCTTCGCGGTCTTGCCTAAGTTGACCAAGTTTAAGATCCGCCAAGGCTTTTGACCGGAAAAAGAAACGACGACGAATTTTGCCGTGGCAAAACTGAACCATCCAGCGAACCTCGCCGCGAATCATTACTTTCCGAGTGGTCATTTGGGCAAGCCTGTTGGCAGTTTGTTGGCAGTTTTTTTCCTAAATTCCAAGGGTTGCCATGGGTCAAGGTGGGGTTTTGGGCAAAACAGATCGCTCGAAGAAAACGTCAAAAACACGTCAAAAACCAAGCATTTTGGGGGATTCATTAGAAGAAAAGGGTGGTGCGCGGTGCAGGGTTCGAACCTGCGACCCCTACCGTGTCAAGGTAAGCAAAAGTGCTGTTTTTCCTAGGTTTTTCAAAAGTCGGATACCGTGTTGGCAGTTTTGTTGGCAGTCAATTCTAGGTAATGGGACAGCACTTGTCCGAGCTATTGCAGCACGATTTGACGATGAACAAACAACCTCGCAAACGTGTATTGCTAGAGCCAGAACTTGAAGTCATCGCCGGACGGCTTTCGCCTTTTGACCGGCTCGCGCTGGCGGCAAAGTTGGAGCGATGGGTGAGGCAGCTTCGCGTCTCGTCGCAAGCCCTGCAAGCGCGGCCTGCGCGACGTTCTGCGCGTCGGTTGCGGGTGGACTGGAAGGTTGCGCGGCTAAATTAGGCTCGCTCAGGTTTTGCAGTCGCTCTTGCGCCATAATGACGGCTTCGGCTGGCAAATGCTTTTCCACCAGCCTTTCAATCAAAGCCGTCATAGTGATCCCCGAACGGCGCGACACGGCTTGCAAGCAGGCCAGAACACCATCTGACAAGCGGAAGGTTCGCGTAATTTTCTTTTTGCACAAAACGCCTGTTTTCATAGCTTAAAATTGCCCTGCGTATATACGCTTTGCAAGTAAATAGTTGACGTTACGTGTAAATACACGTAACCCTTTGCGCGTGAAATTAAACAAGCACCGCAAACTAAAACGTCTCTGCTCATTCAAGCTGCCGCCTGACCTAGCCGATTGGCTGGCCAAGGAATCAGATCGGCTTGGCAAAACCCGAACGCGAATCTTAGAGGAGGCCTTGACGGTGCGACGGGCATTGAAGGTCGCCGCTGGCATTGTCGCTGTCGCGTGCAACGCGCACGCCGCGCAGCCGACGAGTCAAGAGCTAGTCGCCGCCGTGCTGGTGGCCGAGGCCGCTGGCGATGGTGTTGCGGGAATGCGAGCTGTGCGTGAGGTAGTACAGGTTCGCGCCGTGGAGAGAAGGCAGACCGAGTGGCAAGTTGTAACGGCAAAAAAGCAGTTTAGTTGCCTAAATCAAACAACGCCGGAGCAGCTCGTAGCTCGCGCAAAAACAAGCACGGCTTGGAAATCGGCACTTGATCTGGCGAGCAAGCCCGCTGCCGTCGCCACGGTTGGGCTGGCCAATCACTACCATACCAAGTCTGTCTCGCCGTATTGGTCGAAGGGGAAAACTCCTGTGGCGGTTGTCGGCGGTCATTTGTTCTTCAAGCTGTGAGCAAGCCGAAACAACCCCTGCACTTGCTCGCCGTCGCTTACGGTGGCGGCACTAACTCCACGGCCATGCTCTGCGGTTTTCGAGAGCGAGACATCAAGCCCGATCTTATCTTGTTTGCGGACACCGGGGCTGAGATGCCGCACACCTACGAGCATCTTGAAGTTATGCAGGACAAAGTGCGTGAGTGGTGGGGTTTAGAGCTACTCGTGGTGCGGACGCTAAGGGCGGGAAAATTTGAGGGGTTAGCGGGCGAGTGCCTGCGCGGACACAAGCTGCCAGCGTTGGCTTACGGCTCAAAAGCCTGCTCGGTCAAATACAAATCGCAGCCGCAAAATGCCGTGCTGCGGCGATTTATGAAGGAGCGAGGGAACAAGACTGCTACTCGGGCCATCGGCTTTGATGCCAATGAGGCGCACCGGGTCAAGCCCGCAATCGAGAAGTGGGCGACGAATTGGTTTCCATTGGTGGAGTGGGGCTGGCGGCGGGCCGACTGCGTGGAAGCTATCAAACGAAACAACCTGCCGCAGCCGGGGAAATCTTCGTGCTACTTCTGCCCTGCTATGAAACGGAGTGAGGTGCTGCAACTCCAATCCGATAACCCTGATCTCTTGAATGTGGCCCTGGCCATTGAGCGGCAGGCAAAATGTGCAACGCCTCAAACGCGGGAAGTCACCATCGAGCAGGAGGATGGGTCATCGCGGACAGAAACGAGAATGATGCCCGCTCGCGGTCTCGGCGGCGAGGGCAACAAGTGGGCAGACTGGCTGGCGATGGACGCCGCCCAAGCCAAGCTCCTGCTTGACATTGAGCCGCACGAAATCCCCTGCGGTTGTGTGGACGGCTAATTTTATGAGCAAGCCCCGAAAATTCCGCGAGTGGCCTACCCTTGCGCCCGATGTAGCGAACGGGGTTGCCCTCGGAACGATAGACGATGCCGCTACCGCGCTGCGATTGTCTAAAAACTACGTCCAGCAACTCAACGCTGCGGGCGTGATCAGAGGAGTAAATTTTGGCAAGGCGGTTCGGTTTCATTTGCCAACTTTGCTGGCGCAATACCAAGCGCAAGGAGGCGGGCGTTGAGTTACTGCGTGACATATCTACACGCTGAAAGCTCAACGCTGCTTTTTCAGCAGCAGTTTGACTCGTTGCTTAAGGCACAAAAAACCGCCGCTAGATACACGCGAAAACTTGAAAACCTGAGCGCATACGTGATGCCAGGGTTTTTTATCTACAAAAACGGGAGGCGCAAACGATGAACCAAGGAGAGTTTACATTGAACAACGGAGGAGCCAGCCAGTGTGATCGCATTCAAGCGGCCTTGGAAGCCCGTCGCGGCCAATGGGTTGCTATGCCCGACTTGTGGCGTGCGTCGGGGGCGTTTGCGGTGCATTCGCGCATTTCCGATCTTCGCAAAAGAGGTCTGGACATCGCGCAAGAAAGTCACCGCGACGAGGCCGGACTAGTTCACTCGTTTTACAAGCTCGTATGAACTTACCGCAAAAAAACATTGCCAAAGCGTTAGCTGACTGTCGCGCAACGATCCGCGCTCAAGAACAACTCATTAGCTTCATTCAAGAGCAATGCACTCCGTTTGATCTAGTTTGCTCGCACCCGCTGCTTTGCGAAGGCTTGCCCGTTGTCCACGTTTACGACCTGGCACAAGCAAAGTCTGTTTTTGGCGAGGACGGTTGGTTGATGGACAACACCCCTTACAAAACCATGCGAAAGAAGGTGAACGGCGTGTTCGTCAGTGCCGATTTTAACGCCCAAGCTGAACAACCGGTGCGACTCGAAGCCAGCGACTCAGCCAAACCCAAATCGTGAATATGCAAAAGTCCAACGAACAACCTGAAAGCCAAGCCTTGTTAGCCAGTCTTGGAAACTGCTGTGGATCATGTCGCCACTGGCACTGGAAAGAACGCAACCCAGGAAAGACTTGGGCCAAACTGGTGGGCGATAGCTACGGCCAGTGCCGTCGCCATGCTCGCCAGCCGGACATTGAACCTGAGGAAGGGTGGGCGGCTCACGTATGTGGAACTAAGACATCTTGGCGGATTGTCTACGATTGGCCATACAGCATCTTCACCGACATTTGCGACGAGCATAAACGCAAACAGCGCGTGGCCAGATAACAACCAACAACAACAAAACCATGCATTCGTTAAACAAAGTCATACTTGCAGGACATCTTACCCGCGATCCCGAAAGCCGCACCACGCCTAAAGGCATGGCTATCTGCAAGCTGTGCCTTGCCCTCAACCGCAACTGGACGGACGGCGACGGGCAAAAACGCGAGGAGGTCACGTTTGTGGATGTCGACGCCTTTGGCAAACAGGCCGAGGTCATTGGCAAGTTTCTTCGCAAGGGTCGGGCGTTGCTGGTCGAGGGCAGGCTAAAGCTTGACCAATGGGACGACAAGCAGACCGGCCAAAAGCGCAGTCGTCTGGGCGTTGTTTTGGAGTCTTTTACCTTTCTCGACGGGGGCAACCGGGACGGTGAATCCACCGGGCCGGTGGCAAGGCCAAGTTCAGTCAGGCAAATCACTTCGCCATTGCCTGTTGTTGAGCCCACGCAAGACGACGTTCCGTTTTGATTGTTGCCATGGTTAGGTTTTCCCAATTTGAGCTTGAGGCGTATGAAGCGCGACGGCGAGAAGCTAAAGCTTCAACGCAACAAGCTCGGCAAAGCAGTCGCAAGGCTACAACGCTGCGCGAGGCGGTCATTCAAGAGGCAATCGCGGCGTACCTCAACGGGCTAGGGCTTGATTGCTATTTCGTGTGGCATCGAATGGACAAGCCAACAACGTGCCGCGCCGGAACGCCTGATTTCACTGGCTGGATTTTGGGCAAGCCTTTCGCTTTGGAAGTTAAACGACCAGGCAAAAAAGAGACGCGAGAGCAGGCTGGCGAACTTTTACGTTGTCAACTCGCGGGGGCGGTGGTCGCGGTAGTTCACTCAATCTCGGAAGCCGTTTTAGCTCTTGCGCCCATTGTTAAAGAACCCAAGAAAACATGAGCGACCAAACCTTAATTGCACTCATCGGCGGGCTGCTGCTGACGCTGTTTTTTTTGTGGCTTCGCGCCGATGGCGTGACCGACCAGCAGTGCGGGATTGAGCGCGGACGGATTACCAACCCGACGCTGCCAGATCTGATGGCCACTCAATGCCCGCGCTGCCGACGGATCCGCTGCATAGATCGCCAATGGCGTAAGGAAAGCGAAATAGCCCTGCCGGTGGCTTGCCGGGTTAGCTACACGCTTTGCCCTGATTGTGGCCCCGAGACTTTGACGGTTGCGCGTAATGCGTCCAGTGGCTGCGAGGCTGCTGTATGGAAACAGCCGCCAAAACTCCGCCCGGTAATGGCCGGTGCGGAGCCTTTTTTATGACCAAAACAATCCTGACGTTTGAACAGCCCAAGCTTGTGCCTTGGTTGGGTCGCGTTCTGGCGGCGTGCGAATACAGCGGCAGCGTTCGTGATGCCTTTGCTCGCCACGGCTGGGATGCATGGTCATGCGACCTGCTGCCCAGCGAGAAGCCCGGCCAGCACTACCAAGGTGACGTGCGCGACATTTTGCGCGAGGGGTGGGACATCATGGTAGCGCATCCGCCATGCACGCATCTGGCCGTAAGTGGGGCGCGGTGGTTCGCGGCCAAGCAACGCGAACAAGCCGAAGCTCTGGACTTCGTGCGACTGCTACTCGCCGCGCCAATCCCGCACATAGCCCTAGAGAATCCGATAAGCATCATCAGCAGCAAAATCCGCAAGCCTGACCAAGTGATCCAGCCCTGGCAGCACGGTCACGGCGAAACAAAGGCAACGTGCCTCTGGCTCAAGAATCTTCCGCGCCTGACACCCAGCAACATTGTGGAAGGCCGCGAGCAAAGAATCTGGAAACTGCCGCCAAGTGCGGACAGGTGGAAGGAACGAAGCCGGACGTTTTTCGGTGTTGCCGAGGCGATGGCAAACCAGTGGACGCTCGCAACACGGCCAAGCGAACAAAACAGATGACCCGCAAACAGCTTCGCAAGATTGTCGCCAAGATTGATCGGGCCGTCCGCAACGGCTGGCGACCTGGCTTGGGGCGGGTGGGGCAGTGGTCGCGGAGGCGGCAGGCGGATTAACCAACAACAAAGACAAATGAAACCAGGCATCTACTCAAACCTATCAGCAGCGGAATATCACGCGCTTCCCGGCGCAAGCGCGTCAAGGCTGCGAAAGCTTTGGCAATCTACCCCGGCACACTTGAAAGCCGATTTGGACGGCGAGCGAGAAGAAACCGACGCGATGCGTTTGGGGACGCTTGCCCACGCCCTAATCCTCGAACCAGAAAAACCGCTGCCCAATTTAGTTGTGCCGCCAGCCGAATATGCTGCGGGCAAACCGTGGAACTACAACGCCACCGTTTGTAAGGAGTGGCGGGCTAAACAGGTAGAAGAAGGCAAAACAGTTGTTTCCGCCGATCAATACAACGGGCTGATGGGAATGGCTTTAGCCGTGGCAAAACACACGGAGGCGGGCGTTCTTTTCAGTAACGGCAAAGCCGAGGTTTCGTGCGTGGGGTACGACACCAGCAACGCCGTTGACGTGCGTTGCCGCATGGATTTTGTGCCGACGGCAAAAAATTATTTGTGCGATCTAAAAACAACCCACGACGCAAGCGAGCGTGAGTTTGCAAGAACGGCTTACAATTCTGCGTTTCACATTCAGGCGGCTTTGTATCTGGCCTTGTATAACGCCCTGTCTGGCGAGGAGCGCAGCGAGTTCAGATTTGTTGCCGTCGAGCAAAAGCCGCCGCACGCAGTCAACGTCTTTAATTGTTCTCCTGAGTTTTTATCTAAAGGCCGCGCCGACATGAGCCGCACGCTGGCTTTGTTTGCGCGTTGCCTAGCCGAGGATCATTGGCCGGCCTACGGCGAGGAAGTTAAGCAGCTAAATTTACCCAAATACGTTGAAGCAGAATAACCCGAAAAATAACATGAAACTCGAAACCGAAACCAACACCAACCTGGCCGTACAAAGTGCCGGGGCGTTTAGCTCTCCTGCCGCTTTTGAAACCGCTCAACGCATGGCTAAGTTGCTTACTAGCAGCACGATAGTTCCGCAAACTTACCGCGAGAACTTAGCCGACACGGTAATTGCGCTCGAAATGGCAAACCGCATCGGGGCAAACCCTTTGGCGGTTATGCAAAACCTTTACATTGTCCACGGACGACCAGCGTGGTCGAGCCAGTTCCTAATTTCCTGCATCAATGCCAGCGGCAAGTTTACGCCTTTGCGTTACGAGATGACTGGCGAAAAGGGCAGCGATTCCCGCTCTTGCGTTGCTTGGGCAGTTGACAAAGCAGGCGAGCGATTAGAAGGCCCGATGGTTTCTATCGATATGGCAAAAGCCGAGGGCTGGTATAACAAAAACGGCAGCAAGTGGAAGACGATGCCTGAACTGATGCTGCGTTACCGAGCCGCCACGTTGTTTGCTCGACTTTATGCGCCCGATCTAACAATGGGGATTCATTGCGACGACGAGATAATTGACATCTCGTCAGTGGTTGCTGACCCCGTTCGCAAGGCAAAGCGGGCGTACGCCGCCCCTAATTTTTTGGCCGACAAACCGACAGACCACACAGAAAACGCACCAGTGGCAGCGATGCCTGTTGAAGTTGATTCTGCGGCTGGCAACCTGCCCAAACTCAGTCGCGGGTTGCTTAATTTGACAAAGATAACCGAGGAGGAGTTTGTTGGTTATCTTCACTCGGTAGGCATGGAGGACTCGCTTGTTACCCTAGACGAAGCCTGCCTGATGGATCCCGAAAGAGTGCAAGCAGCGTGCGATGATTTCAAGCGAGTTGACGTGGCGGTGAAAGCCGCACGAAAGGCTAAACCTCAAACAATAGCTCAATAAGTAACAATGAACCCGCCTGCTTTCCAATTCTATGCCGATGACTTTGTGGCGGGAACAATGAAGTTTACCGACGCAGAGGTTGGGCTATATGTGCGCCTCCTTTGCGCTCAATGGGCAGAGGGTGGACTGCCTGACGACGATGCCGAGCTTGTTAGTTACGGGCGAGGCGAGACGCCGCTGGCCAGGGTCAAGGCCAAGTTTATCAAAGGCAAAGACGGGTTGCTGCGGAACGCTCGGCTTGAGGACGTGCGTGCCAAGCAAGCCGCCTTCCGCCAGAGCCGGGTGGACGCTGGCCGGAACGGGGCAGCAAACCGATGGCACAGCCATAGCACAGCCAATGGCAAACCGATGGCACAGCCTATGGCAAACGGTATGGCAAACGATGGCTCTCCTTCTCCTTCTCCATCTCCTTCTCCTAAGGCTTTAAAGCTTCAAAGGGAAAAGCTCTTTCAAGTCGACGGGGAGCGAGAGGCCGAGGTTGACCGATACGACGACAGCGAGGCAGGGATCATGGCGCGAATGAAGAAGCTTTTAGGGAATGCCGATTGCGCGAACGACGGCGGCAAATGGCGCGTCCGAGCGCGAGGGCAGGGTCAGAAGACCTTGCGCGTGTTGCAAGCCCTAGAAAGCGACGCCAGAGAGGGAATCAAGCCTTCTGTAAGCTGGGCTGCATACGCAGAGGACACCTGGAAAAGGTTTGTTTAGCACAAGAGCGCAAAAGGACACGCATTATGACACTCCCCGCCACCCCCCGGTAAGGAATCTTTTTTTACTGTAACGATATAGAGGGTAACGATGTG
>Ga0194115_10001286_pt1 | contig 32319 bp, 18 predicted proteins | sample TA2MahsurfametaG_3_FD_148656 | JGI IMG/M metagenome (GOLD analysis project Ga0194115, IMG submission 148656) | Freshwater microbial communities from Lake Tanganyika, Tanzania - TA2015002 Mahale S4 surface | ecosystem: Environmental > Aquatic > Freshwater > Lake | place: Tanzania: Lake... | reverse complement strand
AGTAGATTCTGGAAGATTACTGGCCGATGCCTCCAGACCACCCAGAAGGAACCTTCCGACACAACCTGAAGTTACAAAATGATTCAAATACCGACGCCTCTGTGCATCATCAATTTCATCATCTTTTTTCGTCTTCTCAATAGAATAGTCATGATACGATGATGGTGATGATATGGATGATGATAATGATGGTGGACTGTGTTGCTGCCATGCAATCGTCGACGTTGGAAAGATGATCGCAGCAAAGAGTATTCCCTGGCCACTGATGAAGAAGGTAGACATCCAAAAGGGGGATCTCATGGCACTGAGAATGTGGTATTCACAAGTAAAGCAAAACTCACTCTCAGAGAGACGATGATGATGATGATGATTATGGTTTGTATAGCAAAAAACTAGATGTATGGAAGGATGATGTGACAGATTTTGTACACCCGAATCGATGGACGGATCTTTCGATTGACTGTGACCACTGCAGGGGTGACAGTGACATGGATGTGAAACAACACTCCGCTTGGATGACGAAGAATGACGACGACCCTAGAGAAAAGAGATCGTATGAGTCGATTATCGATGGGAATGTCGAGAATCTAGTAACTCCAACTGACTACGGCAGTACTAGATGGTGCTACCAAACTCATGTTACTACCACGACCTCTAAATAGAATCATGTGCGGTCCTTTTTTGGTACTTTTGGAAGTCTCACAATACATCGGTTGATGGAAAACTTGATTCTTGACGGTATGGCCCCGGAATTTGTGTAGCGATCCCGGACTGTATTGTTGTAGCCATTGGGGGAGTGGTGAGACGATGACAGTTAGAAAATTACCATGGCCTTTTTCTTCATCATACTGTCAGTCTACTATGTACTTTTTCATGAGATACTAGTATATTTTACTAAGGCTACGACCAAAATATATTTGAAGGCAACCGGTACCCCGAATGTAGAGAGAGACCATTAAAAATAATCATATTCTTCCAGTTTCTTTTTTCTTAGCAATAATCTATTTTGGTTCTTCAAAGCCTTCATGATCAGCAGAGGGATCTGGATTATATTCAACATCGACTTCGATATCGGCAATATGTTCCCAAAGACGTTCCTTAAGGTACATATCCAACACTTCCATCTCATCCTTTGCCTGTTCAATTAATTCTTCTACCTGACCACATTGGCATAATTCTTCGACCATGTCAGGATCATCCATATTTTCTTTCGCGACCTTAATCCGATAATTCGCAATCGTTTCAATGTCGACACGATATTGTGCCGTGGCGGGTAAGTCACTGATTGCCATCCGATCCAACAACGCCTGATAGTGAATAATCACATTCTCAACAGCCTTAGGATCGAATGGAAGTCCAACCTAATAAAGATGACGACAGACGAAAGAACGAAAGAAAATCGTCATGTAAGAAAACAAACGAAAACAACCAACCAAACAACAAATATGACAAAAGAAGTCCTCCCAAAAACGTACAATTCCAGTCGATGTCTTTCCCTTTCCATATCCTGGGATCAACTCAGCAGTTGAGAAGGAAGCAACACCTGAAGGGAATGTTGTTCTTGGGGGTAATAAAGCCCTTTTCACAGTGTATTGTGCGAATCTAGACAACATCCTTGAAAAAACGAATTACAGGATTCCTACTTGATGGGTAGGTAGACAAAAACACAAACCCTCAGGGATTTCGACGTGATGATAAAGCAAACAACAACGCGTCGTTTGCTGGGAGCTTGGCCTTTCGCTTGCGTTGCCGTTTCTACTCTACCACAGTCTGCTCCGTCGTCCCGGTTACATATGATTGTATGTATCGCATGTACATAAGGACAGACCAGAAGTGAAATACAGTGACTGTGACTGTTTCGAACCCTTGCATCATAGATCTTAGCGTGTAGGACGACGTGATACTAGACACGAGGCTAAGCACCGAGAAAATGATATCCTACCATAGCTCAGGACTACGTGAAGTCATATTCTAAGTAGCCATGACGTTTGAATCGCTACCGAATTACCGTACAAGTTCCGCATCCATTTCAGTACTGTGAGTCGTTCAAGCAACCTTGCTTCAAAAATCCTCGCGAATAATTGAGATGATTTCAAAATATAAATTTCCAAAAGACAAAAAGGGCAAGTCAATCATCAATCGGCGGTGAGTCAAGAAAGCCCGAGAGCTTGCTGCTACGCAGATCTAATCTTCCGTGCCCTAGAACCCAACATCGTCTACCAATCCGGATCGAGTGCGAGGCTGACCCGTCGAAGCAAGAATGTTATTGTGTGTGGTGCTCCTAGAATGAGCCAGCGAGCCAACGCCGGGCATTTCTAGCTGAAACGAGCCATTGGATATGAGCTCCGATTCCTGCAAGTCCAAAATCGCGTTATCGGGGCTGACAGCAGAAATACCGGTCAAGGCATTACGCGAAATGTTGCAATCCGAAATGGTTGCATGACCTTGTTCGAGATAAACACCTGAATGCCCGCGTGCAATTCCTCGTCGATGGGTTCTGTTACCGTTTCCGTTGCGAACAACATCTGACCTGTGAATTCGAGCTACGCTCCCCGGACCGCCCACGTATATGCCAGTAGCTGCACAATCATGAATGTAGCAGTTCGACAAGCTCAAGTGACCACCATCAATGTTTACTACACCACGACCAGACGCCGAAGTGATTTCAACGTGTTCCATGAAGACTTTAGGCGGGGGGATAACGATGATTGGTCTATTGTCTTGCCCGTTGGGCGGCTGGATCTGAACTGCGGCATTTCCGTTCCAAATATCTGAAGCGGGGCAAGGATATGAGCTAACAGAACAGTGGAAGATTGAGAACCTTCTACATGGAAGGAACATCCCAACTTACCAAGGCCATGGCTGACGTGATGAAGGGCCAAGTTTCGAAGGATGGCGCATCCTTGACGTACTCTGATGATGGGTTCGTTAGCGCGCCTGGTTCTCAAAGCCAAAGTCGCTCGTTGACGACCGAACTCCGCTAGTGATGTTTGAGGAGGACGCAACATTGAAGGGTCGAAAATTTCTATTTGGTCGTCCTCGTCTTCCTCGTCATCCTGATCGATGGCGTCGATACTTCGGCACGTCATCAACCTGCGAAACGGTGACGACTTCTGCTTGCGGACTGGTACTGACTCTACCACTGCATCGGTTTGATGAATCGGGGCAAAGGAAGCCGGCATCTGCATGGTTTCCACTTCAACTCGAATCAACCCAGGAGCCTGCACAGTGATGGCTTCATCAAGCACGTAATGTCCAGGTCGTAGCAAAATGCGTACGGTCTGGGAGCCTTCCCCTTGGGTGCCTCGAACAACGGATAAGGCTTTCTTGACGGTTGAAAAATCCACTGGGACACATGGATTGTACTTGTAAAAGCTACGCCATGATCGCGGCACCATGTCACCCTCTTTCCACTAACAAGCACACAAAAATGGTGAATTCCAATTTAGTCGCGAGCAGTAGTTGATCGTAAGTCAGGCGTACACAGGTGCATGAAGCTGGCTTACCTTGTAAAGTTCCTCACACAGCGTCTTCCACGTCGACTCTTGGTCAATGATCTGTTTCCAAAAGCGGCATGTCATCGACAAGGCAGCTGTGGTCTGCGGTCCCGCGAACACAAGAACACGGGGGAGCAACTCCGGAGGACAGTCCGTCTGGAGCCAAGACATGAGATTATTGCTATGCATCGAAGATGCACATGCAGACTGAGGGATATGTCGGTTTCGAGCGTTTCGCTCAGAACGGGGCTTCGATTGAACATCTTCACATGAATGAATGCGTGTGCGTGCTCGGTCATCCGCATTGTTGACACGAAGCATGGCAAGGGTTTTCGCGACGACGCCTACGGTCTTCGTTTGTGATTCTGTTGGTCGAGATTGATCGGAAGCATCGGCCATCCCAGCAGCTCGGAGACGTGGAGTCTCCATGATAAAGATGTGTGATAGAAAATTGAACGGATGAAAAATTCACGTGACCCCCCGACTTTGAAAATGACTCCGCAGAAATCGTTTGAAGGTTCGGATTTTCGTGAAACGATTCTGCAAACGGCAAAACAGGCAACCTCCAACAGTTTCCGCTGTAGAAGAAAGTCTTTCTACAAGTCAATAGGGAGGTTGAGTCCTTAACACGCTCTTGATACACAAAGAGTTTGAGAGGAAAGGGTTTTGTCCAGTTTTGTTCTGGCTCCCTGGATCGTCCACTGTAAAGTTCTCTTGGCACGAGAACGCGCGAAGTTCCGTCACCAAATCGAGGAAATTCCGAACAGCGATCGAACAAGATATGCAGGCAACGTCATTATTTCTGATCCACATCATAGAACCTCGTAACGGTCCGATTGGGACCTGCCGGTTAGAAGACCGTTAAAGATGTCAATGACCAGATACAACCCTTGATCGTGGTTCAGCCTTCGATTCCCGGGAACGTCCGACCATGACAGGCAGATTGTTGGAAATCTAACGAATGGTAACGGTAAAGGCCTCCTCCTCGTTAACATATATGCCGACTACAGGGAGCGGGTGGGGCACTTTCTAATTCAACGGTTGTATTTTGTCTAACATGTAAATTGATGTCATGACATCAGAATTTAAGGCGATGACAGTGACAGTGACTGTAACGTCAAAATTTGACTTCGTTACCTCTCATCAACGGAAAAAGTTAACGATCTTTTGCCGCCTATCCACGGATGTGTGCGCCGTCAATCAGCTGTTGACGTCAAAACCGGATCGACCGACTTGAGTCCTCTCTCCATTCTGCTACATATGCATACAGTGTAGACAAAGCTGGGATGTCTGCGGTACAAGGAAAACGTTGATACCATAGGCTGCTTGAACCCCCCCAAAAAACTCGAGGTTCCTCATGGTCAGTGATTTGAGAGGATTGCAAGAAGCATTGTCCTGAAATGAAAGAGGTATGTAGAAGATGAAATACCGGTGTCTCTGTAGCCTGGGATGATGCCGCGTAACGTAAAATGCAATTTATGACAGCATCAAGGTAGGATACTGCTTCAGTTCGACGCGATATGTACATACATACGGGTGCATTCCTGAGCTATGAAAAGTACGTACTCTATTTACATTCCGGCCCGTGGTACCTGCGGACGTGAACACGCTACTACCGTGGTACTATGATTCAAGGTTTTTTCCGGAAGTTTGGCCGGGTCGAAAAATCCTGGGACCAATGAACTGGTATGTACGCACAAGTTCAGGCTTGTCGAATCGCGGTACCCTTTTATGTGAGGGAGTCACGGAATTATGCATCCCCTTCTTCCCTCCGCGGAATAAGAATCAAGGCAGAACATCGCGGCGGTGTGTGCCGATGCGGCTACCTAAGTACCACTAAAGTTATGCCACCAACGATTCTAGATTCTATGACAGTGATATGTATGTGTGCGTTGAAGGTACCATACCGTCCCTCCGTACCACCATTGCCGTAGATTGCATCATAGAATTGGCGAGATGCATAGCGGACTACAACCGCGCCACCAAAGTATCGGTATGGGGTCACTTGCATCACGTAGCCGAAACTTCGGATTGAAAGTGAGCCACCAACCAAGTAACTAACTGTACGGATCCACTGTGCCCTAGAGGAAAGGCATCAACAGGACGGATAAAGAAAGAATTTCTACATTAGCTTCTCTATTAACACTTGTATTTAATCAGCTTACGTAGTTACTTCATTGTTACAGCCCGCATTCGGTACAGTACTTCTGAACCGTCTTGGGAAGTCGTCCTCTCCACACGAGCGGGAGGGTCCTGGGATGGTCTCTTGAATGATTTTTCATTATTTTTAAGGAAATCATTCTTGAAAGTTCCGACGCTGTCGTCTCCCTCGCCAAAAGCCAAAAGGTCCTGAACCTTACTTCGCTTTCGAACAAGCTTCGGCGCAGAAAACAGCTCAGAACGTGCGTTAGGTGCGATGGGAATTTCCTCCGTATCATTCGAATGTTCAGAGAACAAGTCGAAGTCTGAATCTGCCGACCAAGCAAGTCTGGCTTCCATTTCATCCTTCAACCCTGTCTCAAGGGCGGCCTTTGCACTGTGTGCGGTAGCCGAGGCACTGATTCGAGCGATTCGATCAAAGTCATCTTGATTTGCCGCCCATTGACGATCCTGTTCATCCATGACTGCATTAACAACTAATGCGATGCTTTCATCGAGAGCTTGACCACCAGCAGCCGTCCAGCATTGAAGGCCCTGGTAGGTCATGCCACTCCTCGCTGGTTTGCCAGCTTCAAGTCGCGCAACGGTCTTATCCTTGTTGCGGTTCATCCTGTCCTTTTCTTCAGAGGAATACCAGCATCTTCGGATTTCCTTTTCGACGTAATCATCCAAGCTGATGATATCAAAATACTCGACCGTATATGAGAAGGTTATGCATCTATGGGGGCCACGAGGCGTAGACATTGAGGACGATGAGACCGATTCGGATACATCGTTCTCGTCATCATCAAACTCAAAGTCATCCCCGATCGGCCTTGCCGCATCGAATAGACGATCGGAACGTCGTCGATCCTGTTCCGACAATGTTTTAGAGAGGGGAGAGATATTCAATGCAACACCCATGGTGTAATAATGATAAGATCTGTTCGAACAGTGGAGCGCCGAAAATGTCTGAGGGAATGTGATGGTAAATTTTGAAGTGATTTTTCCACCAACTGCCAAAACTGAAGTCGACTTCGCTAGACGTGGCGGAAACAACACTTGCTCAAGACTATCCTTTCGCGGAACACTTAACACTCTCGAAAAAACGGGCATCTTTGAACATTTGACCGGATTTATCTGTACTCCATAACCATAGGCCTGATAAACGCAGTCACGAGTGTCAAAAGGACTCAATGGCCCCGGGAGGCTCTTAAGTAGGCGATTCCCCGCGGACCCTGGGAACCGGTGTCGTCAGTATTCCTCCGGAAAATACGAGAAGCGAAACAATTTCACTGGGTTAAACGGAAGTATCATCAGTTCACTTTTATATGCCCATTTGGAGGGGTACCTCATTGAAGATATTCATTCGGTGAAATCCAATAGCATCCACTCACTGTCAGCTTCACAGCGCACTATTTCAACCGAAACCACGAATAAGAGGCATCATCGGTACTCGTACCCTTCACTGTTGCAGTACCGATATCAAAATTCTCCTCGTATTCAAATAGACAAGCACCCGCGATTATCGGTGGAATGTCTTTACATATGAAATAAGGGATGTGAATCGTTCGCATTCTTTATAGACTAGTGATTCACATCGAACAGTAGTTCCCGAAGTGCGAAAAAGGAACAAGCATATTCTTGAATTGAATGAGAACTTTTTTAGATTAATAGAGCAAAGGCCGCTGTACTGAAATGAATTTTCGAGATGAGCCGCCCGCTTCTCTTATTTTATAGTGTTACTGCCGGTATCTCTGGAGGCTTCGGGTCGGTATTACCGGTATGGGTGTGTACACGGGCAAGCAGAGGACACCGAAACAAATGAAATGTTTTTGGATTGGATTCACAGTGGAGTTGACTGTAAAGTCATGCCTACCTTGTCTTTTAGCTACATATGGTACATATCACAGCATGTTTTAATTTCAAGTTTGGGAGAGGGACAGACGTGGACACTCAATTTTTGTTGGTTTTCTCGTCACCACACCCCGACGATCCAGCGATTTCCAATGCCGAACACAGTTGCGCTTCAGCCTAAATCCTACACAACCTAACAGTAAGCACGGAAGCGAACCATTGAAAAGACATTACAAAGGTCCATCATGTCTCGACCTTCTATGAGTTACAATGCGGCCGCTGGTCTGGGAGGTATGCTGAAGGCAGGTCATGAGCATTACTTTGACGATAATGAGGGTGGTGCTGTCGTGGCTAGGAGTATTTCAGCTGCCTGTGAACTTTCTCGTATGCTTTGTTCGAGTATGGGACCTCAAGGTCGTTGCAAGCTTGTTGTTAATCATTTAGAAAAGATGATGGTAACAAGTGATTGTGCTGCTATTTTAAGTGAAGTCGGTGTGGAACATCCAGCCGCTAAGTTATTAGAAAAGGCGGTACAACAACAGGAACAGGAATGTGGTGACGCAACGAATTTGACACTCATGTTTGCGGGTGAACTATTGCAGAATACATTGGAACTTATGAGGACGATGGGATGGAAACATTCTACAGATATTTTGGAGGGATATCGTTTGGCATCGGAGAAACTAGTCAACGATCTTTTGCCGAATCAATGCGTCGCGACGACGATTGGACACCCCGCCAAGGATTTAGACGGACTACGGACCGTCCTCGAAACAGTGATGGGATCGAAACAATATGGCGTACAAGATAAGTTGAGTGAATTAGTCGCTGAAGCATGTCAGATTGTCTTACAGGATGGGATGGTACTCCAACCGGAAACGATCCGAACTGTGAAGATTTTGGGTGGCCATCTTGCACAGTCTACCTGTATCAAGGGATTTGTCGCACAACGTGGCGTCGAAACGACCATCACCGAATGTAGAGATGCCAAGGTCGGTGCCTTTGCCACTGGGATTGAAGCTAGTGGTACGGAAGCGAAGGGTACTGTCTTGATGAAGACTGCTGACGATCTCAAGAATTACAACAAGACTGAAGAAGCGAAGATGGAAGAGATCATCCAGGGTATTGCAGAAAGTGGTGTTCAAGTCGTAGTCACAGGTGGAAATATTTCCGATATGGCGTTACATTTCATTGAGAAGTACAAACTGATCGCCGTCAAAATTTCTAGCAAGTGGGAATTACGTCGACTTTGTCAAGCCACAGGTGCAACCGCGTTGGTTCGATTGGGTGCACCAACTCCGGATGAGATGGGCATTGCACATGTCAAACAACAGGCTGTCGGTGGAAGAACTGTTACCGTCTTTGAAAATGATGAAAAGAGTAAGATTGCGACGTTGGTACTACGGGCGTCGACGAACTCAGTCTTGAATGATTTGGAACGTGCCGTCGATGATGGTGTCCATGCTGTCCAAATGGCCTGTAAGGATGGAAGACTCGTCTATGGGGGTGGTGCGACCGAAATTGAGTGTGCTATTCGATTGGATCAATTTGCCGATTCTCATCCTGGTTTGGAACAGTATGCCATTCGATCGTTCGCCAAATCACTAGAATGTGTCGCTCGTATCCTTGCGGACAATGCTGGATGGGATGCTCTGGAAGTCGTTGCTGATCTAAGAGCTGCACATGTATCTGGGAAAATTGAGATGGGGGTTGATATCAATCAACAGTCGGGTCTCAAAAGTATGAAGGAGGCGAAAATTTATGATTTGATGGCAGTCAAACGATCGGCTTTGAAACTTGCAGTAGAAGCTGCGACGACGGTCCTCAAGGTCGACCAGATTATTATGTCCAAGCAGGCAGGCGGTCCAAAGATGCCACAAATGCCGGGACAATAGAAAGAAGAAAATCCGTAACGTCATAGGCCAGAATCATACCCTCCCTTCGATTCAACTAGTTTGAGACTAACTGACTCGTCGTAACCGAAAGTTACCGGGCTGCTTTCAATGAGACTCAACTGCATATGGCTAATCCCATCAACTTGAACATGGTCCCACCACTCAAGATAGCTTCAATACGTAGTTTTGATCGAACAGCCACCGGCTGAGATAGCTTGATTTCTTCTGTATACATTTCGCTTGTCTGTTTGTTATGAATACCCGATAATGAACGTTCCTCAAGGACTGAAAGTTGATCCGTTCCATCGATTTCCGTTAGGTGCTGTAAGGACGTCTTTAGCTGACTTCCCTCCCACTTTTCTCCATACGATTTCATAAAGAAGAACGTCACTGATCGAATCGTTTGTGGGAAGACGAAATCTAACACAATCTTCGGGGATGAGGTCGTAGTAGATGTCGAGGGTACGAAGCCCAACTTACCACCATCATTTCCAAGTATCCAACCAACCCAAGTCGTCGATTGTCTTTCAAAGTATTCTTGAATCCATGTCTGATTATTTTGTTGCAGAGATAATCCACTCACCCAAGAGAAAGGACACTTGGTATGATGGTCCTTCGATTGAAGTCTTTCTGAATCGGAAGGGACTATGTGAGACTCTGCCTCTTCCCATAGTTTTGATACATCTTCAATGAGTAGCTCCTTCGTTAAGGCAGGAGGAAGTCCCTTTGGGTGTGACTGTGGTTTATTTTGAACTTGCTTTATGTCACTCCTGAGGGGTGGAAGTCCAAGATAACCAGTCGAATAGTCCTGAATCTGGTAGTCCTTGGGCGGGGGAGGGAGACTACAATACGTCGTCATGAGATTAAACAAGTAATAGGCGACGACCCACGTAGAGGCAATATGCATCCCCATTCCTGGATGGATTTGTCGATCATAGGTACCAGTTTCCCACCAATTGGCAGATAACCATGCCTCCTTGGTGTCACCGTAGACAATTTCCCGTACGACATCGGCATAGGACAGGCTAGCAAAGCCATAGTAATTCGCAAGGACCTGAACACCTTGGGACAGCTCCGTCGTATCCCAGATTGTCCGTTGCTCATTCCCTAAATAATCATCGACATGTAATAACAGTGGTGGAGGCTGACTTGGATCACATGTTTGGATGACATTCCGAACAAAGGTCTGTGTCATCTCAAAGACCTTGTCCCGTAGGGTCACATTCGAACTTTGAGCTTCTAAAATCGTCAACACATGCATATCATTAGTCGAATATGCATTGATGACGATATCTGGATTCCGTGCCTCCTCGGGGATTAAATCATATTTCCAAATGACATTTCCTGTTTCGGTATTCGTTCCACCCATTGCGACCTTCGTGACTTCGAAAACATCACTTTTGAATAATGAATTTAAGAATCCTTGTAATCGACTACTCCAGGTACAACTTCGATTCGGTAATCGCATATTGTTAATTCCAAGTTCTGTAAGGACCTTACGACAATTCGTCCCAACCAATAATGAACCACCCATGACAAGGATCTTAACAGGCCGGGGAGGTGGTCTTCCTAACTTTATCCGATCCTCGGGAGATAATTGCATATATTGATATCGTTCCCATGCTACCGTCATAACGTGTTCTACTGAATCCCATTCATGAGGTAATGTCTTGATTGATCGATATAGACGAGGAGTAATAATCTGTAATAGTTGTGTCGTGAAATCATGAAACTTGAATTGAAGATCCTGTGGTAATCTCGTAGCTTCTAATATTCCATTGATATTTTGAATCCATAGGGATAAAGCCGTCGGTGTCGGTGTAGGAAGATATTGACATACGGCATGTGGATGGAGTTGTTGTTGTTGCTGGTGGTGGTGGTGGTGGTGGCGTTCATTGTCACTTGTCGTACGATCGTCGGAACAGGATTTCCGCCCTTCTTCCTCGAGAGTTTGGATTTTGTCCATGGCAATCGTATAGTCCTTTTGTAGTTTTTCTACCATTGATTTCCATTCCGTTTGTTCCTTCTGTGTCTTGGAAAGTAACTGCCGTAGACTTTGTGTTTCATGTTCCTTCATCCAACCATCATTCCCAGGAAGACGACTACCACAATCATACATTCTTGATAAGGTCATCCCAAGGTACAGACCCGCCAGCATCGATACTAGGATAGTTCCCAGACCTCTAGATCCACCATTCCCTCCCATTTGTGATTTTTTGTTGCTGTTGTTGTTCATTTTATGGGAGAGAGAAGCTTTCTGATGGTTGCCACGAGGAGAAAGAAAGATATTCGATCCTGTTGTCGGCGGCCAATGTCTATTCTAGTGAGAGAGCTATTTGATCGAGCACTTCTGGCCCAATGGCAAGTTTTAGTCCAATGGATCGAACTCAGTCTGGTTGTCTCGGAAGTCACTGGAGTCGTGTTGGCACGATTTTTTGTCTTGTTTTGGGAGATGCGCCCGTTTCCTCTTCACGGATCGATACGTAGGGTTTGGTACTGGGACGAACGTAGAGGACAGGGATGGAGACTTCAAAAGACTGACTGCCTGATCTTCGACGAAACTTGAGGAAATCGGCGCTCTAGAGTACCTGCCAAAGCCATCCCGTAACCATGGTCGCAAGATAAAACATCTTTGTATGGATGCTGAGACAGTCCTGAAACAAGGATATTTGTAGTAAAGTAGAAGAGTGGCCCGGGGAAAGAAAATCAACAATACGTAAGCTACCGACGACAGCAAGGGAGGGACGGATTACGAAAGAAGGCATCCATTGCTTCCCGTCAACATGTCGGTGGATATGGCCGATATCGATCAATTGCTAGAAACGAGTACCGAAGATGAATCGACTGATGTGGGATCATCGCAGGATTTGGAGGGGTTCAAGAAAAAATTACAGGCGGCATCTGAAAGAGCAGAACGTGTATTAGGAGGCTCGAGTTTTAGTGGTCTCCCAGCAGCCAGCAGCAGTGGTTCCGAGGCGAGTGCGGAGGAAATCCCTCCTTCAAGGTCACCATTATCATCGGATAGAAATACGGGGATGGAGATGCTCGCATCGCCGACTAGGAACCGTCCACCGGCAGTAAAGATACCATTCACCAAGGGAAGGAGAGCCTCAACAGGACAACCATTGACGGCTATTTCAAGTCATGATGATAGTGAAAGTACAGACGATTTGTCGAAAATTATCCAACGAAAGGCACAGGCCAAGGCTGCCTCGGTGCCGGTATCCGCTCCCCCCCGTTCAACGACGACGTCATCATTATCATCGTCAGGGACAGGCACTAGTAGCAGCGGTTCCGGTAGTAGCAGCAGTAGTGGGTCCGGTACCAGCAGCAGCAGTGGGTCTGGTTCGACCAACAATAGCAGCATCAGCACCAAAGGGAACAGCAACAGCAGCAGCAACAACAACAAGACCAGCAGCAAGAACACGAAGAAGAAGGACAGCAGCAGCAGTAGTAACAGCAGCACTCCTTCGTCATCGACTCCTTCCGAATCAGCGAACAAGAAAAAGGTGCCTGCGAAATTCATACACTCATCAGCTAAGGACGAGGAGAAAAAGGAGGAGGATGATGACGATGATGATGACGATGATGACGACGATGACGACGATGACGACGACGATGATGATGATGATGATGACGACGACGACGATTCGGGGAGTTATGAATCGTATGAGACCGACCCAGACGAGGATGCGAATACGTACGAGACGGATGAGGATGATGATCAGGAATCCTTCGAAACGGATAGTTCAGCACAAGATGAAGCCCTCCCCGATATTGTCTTACCGTTAGTACAAGATGATGGACAGATTCGGAAATTTGAATTGCAAGGGGATATCATCGTCCAGAAGCCACCCAGTCCGATTGAAGACCCTCCGCCGCCACTACTGGCACCGGAAGTTGTATCGATGCGGGGATCTCGGTGGGGATCTAGAAGGGAATCCATTCTACGACAACACGAAGAAATCAAGAATTCTTCCGATGTGGGATTTGTATCGCTCGCTTCCACGAAGGAGTCACCCCGACGGTCACTGAGGCCTGCTATAGAATTCAGATCTCCAATATACACAACGCCACAATCTGGCTTCATGGATTTGAGATCCCCGCAGGGATCAAGAAGAATACCTGGATCTAGAACTGTACCGGCAGAAGGGTCTCGGAGGGACGCATCGATTTCATTGCATTTAGAGAGACCAGACATAGTCTCACCACTTGGAACGAGGCATAGTTCACGTTCCAATGTATCGTCACGGAGGGGGACGGGGACAAGGACGGTGACGAACTCACGCTCACGTTTCATGGACGAGGTAGTCTTACCACGGGGAACAAAGACAAGTTCGCGACCAAACGAGGTAGCATCACCGCAGAGAGGGAAGACAAGCTCCCGATACTCGGACGAAGCTTCGTCACGGAGAACAAAGACAAGCTTGCGACCCACGGACGTGGCTTCACCGAGAAGGAGGGACCATGATTCCATGGATGTCGCTTCGCCCTATGGATCTAATACAAGCTCGCGTTCCAGTCTCTATGAGGAAAGGCCAATAAGGTCCCCGAAGAAGAAGCGAGAATCCCCGAAGAGAACCAGGAAAGAGAAATATCCATATATAACAGAGGAAGAGGAATCCAGTGCATCTCCGTCCTCAGAAATCGTTTCTCCAAAACGAAAGAACAGAAAGCGACACTCGAATACCTATGAGGAATCACCAAGTCAGCCTGTAGATATGGAACTAGCGCCTCCAAGGGGAATGAGGAGAAAACCGTATTCGGATGTCCCGTCCGGAATCGAGGTAGATAGTCGCGGTATTCGCCCTGTCCCTGAGGGGAGACGAAATGATCGTCGACCCGATGTCGATCAACGATGGCAGGGGAGCGACTACATCATGGGCGAGAACGATGTATTCCGTCCACGAAATCCTGACAAGAGATTAGGGAGTTTCTTCACGCGTATATTCGGGCCAGGACAACCAGAAAAACCGAAAAGACGATGGGTGGAAGATGATGGAGAGAGTTATGGTGGAAAAATATGGCAACCAAGACAATACTTGGACGACATTTCAGAGATTTCGGATCCACTGAAGCGTCGCCCAAGATATCAAAAACTACCTAGTATTCCGAATAGTGCCTCAGAGTATGTTCAACCCGGTTCCCGAGCTATCAAGTACCGTCCTGAGCCCACAAGGGTATCGGAGCCCACAAGAATATCGCAGAGTCCGAACAAGGCAGAACGAAGAACGGTGAAAGAGCCAAGGACCGTTCCAAACTCAAGGGCGTTGGAGGACATGGAGCCGCTTGCGACGACATCTGCAGCTATTACAAATGACGTCAGAATGCTGCGTGCAATCCGCGAACAGAAACGAAACACCCGATACGCCTTGGCGGGACTACCGTCATCTTCAGCACCGAAGTACTACATGAAAGAAGTTCCTGCACGCGAAAGGGTACTAGAAGACTACCCGCTTGTCCCACCAGAGCGTCAGATGCCGAAACGAAACACGCGGTACGCCTTGGCGGGATTACCTTCATCTTCAACACCCAAGTACTATATGAAAGATGTTCCTCCACGGGAAATGATACTAGAAGACCAATACCGCCTCCCACCAGATCGTCAGATTCCATATGGTACGGAAGAAGATCAAACAGATACTGGAAGTGGTGACTCAAGGAAATCTACCGAATCCTCCCTGTTGCGGAGGCTCACGTCCCAACAAGCCCGTGTCATGTCGCTACTGAAGGAGCTTGCTTCACCGACTCATGATCAACTCAGAGACAGTCATCATTACGGTCCAGAAGATCTCCCTCATCAACTCTTTCCTTCTGATCGCGATTCCTCCAATGAAAGCACTGAAAATGAGCTTCCTAGAATCGTGGAAGCAGAGGAAGAAGACGCGGAAGAGTCCGTTTCCGGTCCTATGCCTGCATACCTTCCTGATGAGGAAACGTTTGAAAAAGAAGCTGTCGAAACTGTCGCACCACTACCTCGTCTTCCATTTGACGACTATTCCAGGATATCAGAAGATGCTATCTGGGGCGATAGATCTGTTCGATTTTGTCTAACGGCATTCCTGGCTCTTGGTCTTCTGGCTATCGGTCTCTGGCTGCTATTCGCTTTGGTAATTTCAGATGATTCGCCACCGGCATCAATCGGAAGCAGAGCGCCGTCACCACCGCCACCGACAAAAGCGCCAACTAGAGCACCAACAACTCGAGGACCAACTCGAGCACCAGCTCGAACGCCGACTCGAGGACCCGCTCGACCGTCAACTCGAATACCAACTCGAGCACCATTCCCTGTTGCGACTCCAAACTCTGCCCCGGTACCAGGAGGATCACCATCTCGTGAACGCGTCCGGTTGTTGGTATCCGAAGTTATTGCGGATAAAGATACGTTGCGTGATCCTGACTCGGATCAATCCAAGGCTCTTGATTGGATCTCTGAAGATACGAACTTGCCTTCTTACGACGATCCCAAGATCTTGACCCGCTTCACACTAGCCCTCTTCTACTACTCCACCAATGGGGAGAACTGGCGTTTCAACGATGGTTGGTTGAGTGACGCAGATGAATGCACCTGGTACTCCGAGGTGGATTCACCGTGTGATACAGAAAGCCAACGGTTCTCAATCCTCGCTCTCGGCGACAATGACATTGGTGGATCTCTCCCGGGAGATCTGGCTATCCTATCTGACTTTCTCACAGTGGTCGATCTGGGTGGGATCGTCTCGGGAAGCTTGCCTTCCGAGTATGGTTCCTTGCAGATGTTGCAGGAGATACGCATCCATGGGAACATTCTGGAAAGTACGATCCCCGCAGAGTATGCATCAATGACTGCTCTCACTATTTTGGACTTGGGTCTAAACATACTTACCGGAACGATACCTACAGGCATTTTCCGGGATCTGACAAGCCTTCAAGAACTTGACCTACATGGCAATGTGTTAGTCGGTACCTTATCGAGTGCAATTGAAAATTTATGTGAGCTTCAGCACCTCAACCTCCGACAGAACGAGCTGGAGGGAGAGCTTCCGACTATGATCGACAAGATGACCAGCTTGACGATTCTGGATTTAGATAGCAATCGGTTCTCGTCGCTTCCATCTAGCATTGGACATCTGACGCAATTGCTGGTCCTATCAGTGAGCAATAATGCTCTAGTCGGCACACTGCATCCCTCTCTTGGTGATTTGAAGAGCCTGCTCAGTCTTCGTCTCAATACTAACAAATTGACCGGCACGATTCCGTCAGAAATCGGACTCATTGAGGGCTTGAGTAAGTTTTTCATTCCCGACTCGACGTCTCGATCTGGATCAGACTACGTGTCAGAGAACTAACATCTTTCGAATTGTTTCTCAAAGGTGATCTACTTCTTAGGGACAATCGATTCAGTGGCACTATTAGTTCAAGTTTGGGTGGGATTCGTAGGCTTGGTAAGTGAGCCACCCCGTGAGACCACAATGTTCTTGTTCTGTTGCACGATTCTCAAATGCAATTTTCTCCATCTTCCCCTTGTCGCCAGTGACTTTCCGTGTTGACGAAAATGATTTAACTGGGTCTATCCCTCAATCAATATGCGAAAGCTTTGACTTTGCACAGTCAAGTTTTTACGCCGACTGTGGTGATCGAACTGGTGAGAGTATTGAAATTGATTGCCCCTGTTGTAATTTTTGCTGTAGTGACGGTGCCGGTGATTGTTTCTGTCAATTTGAGGAATCGAATCCAATCCTATGTATTCCATAGGACTACGTCGGAAAAAAAGTTGGGGCCGTCACTTCGTATCCAGGGGGGAAAAAGGATATAGGTACGAAGTTTGGGATAATGGTTATTTCTAGAAGCGATTGGAACGGCAATACAAGGTACAGTAGCACATAGATATGTACCTTCATCTCGTAGTTTTGAGTCTACTCGAACTGCTTCAAGGCCAAGTATGAAACTCTACCTGTATCCAACCAACAAAAGTGCCTTAGTGGATAGAACCGTCGGGCGCTCTTGTTGTTTTTTTACTTTTTCATCGGTCTGTACAAAAGTGTCTTGATACTCCCATTAAGTTGTTCCTTGATCATGAGCATTAAGGCTGCTGAAAAAATTCCTCTTGTGAGTTCCGGTCCAAGGCCTTGATAGAGTCCAGTAATTCCATTCGATTGGAAAATTTCCACCAATAAAGTCCGAATCGATGTCTTCTTCTCCGACGATATCATTGGATTGGATTCTATCCGACGACTTTGTAGGACAACCTTGGCCCGGATAAATGGAAAGACAGCCACCGTCGCCACGGTCCGTGCTACCATCCCCAATAAGAATGATTCTGTCACGGTTAATGATTTCTTCCTTCTGGATTTTAATATCGTCGCCTTGATTTGTTCAAAGACTGTATATTGAAGAGCTGGTTTGAAACAAAGGACATAATAGGCTTGAATCCCCTTATACATATTCCCCTCCCTTAAAATGGTTAGGAATAATTGCATCGCATTCTGTCTTTTGGTGGTCTGAATGGCCGTCGTTAGGCAATCTATGGGCAATGTGATTGGTAAATGGGCCCATTCTGCTAAACACCCCAATAGGATATTCGTCCCCGTTGAAATCGAATGGGGATGATTTCTTCCTCTCAAGAGATGTTGGATGGTCCCATGGATTCGTTTCAATGCTGTGTATGCAAAAAAGTACAAAGCCTTTTCTACCGAAGATTGAAAAGCAGATAATTCAATCCCCTTTAGATACACCGTGTACCCCTCCTCCTTATAAAGGCGTCTAGCATACTCGATCATTCCTCCGTTCGAGGATTCTGTCTCGTCCTCCTCCCCCTCCTTCTTCTTCTCGTCGTCTTTGTCGTTTTGGGCTTCGTCGTCATTGTCCAGGCTGGGCTCACTTCTTGTAGAAGTAGTACAACTCTTCTCTGAACTTTGCATGCGAGTCTTGAGGACTTCCAATGGGTACAAGAGTGAGGTCGAAACGGCTCCACCTATACTGGCCGAAAGAACCTCACTCAAGATGGTATCTGGTTGTTCTTCATAGGACATTTTGGAATTGGGATAGTTCTATGGGATAACCATCGAAAGTAACAGATAGGAAAAATGGGCAGCGGCTGAGGTGCAAGTACGATGATACAGATTGTACCGTACGAACTTCGACGGCGTCACGTGTCACGTGGGACATGGGTACATAGCAAAACAACATACGATACATATATATGTATCTTATATTGTCTGATGATTGATGCACATAGATACATCTCGTAGATATCCATGGATAATCCCTGACGACAGACGTCACCGTTCGGTCTAGCTATGAATCCCTGTGGTGTGGTCATCGTTAGCACCGCTACTTCACACTTTTTCTCTCAAGTTGCATGTGACAGAGTAAAAGAAAGACGATATTGAGGTAGACATGTCATGAATAATTGAAATAACTTTATAATAACATAACATGTATCCGCATAACTAATCGAATTTCAGCCGGAGTACGTAACTGTGCACCACCTAGATGCACGTGAACAGAAAAGGGGGGGAGGTACAGTCGTAGCGATGCGAAGGATTACGACGACGATGACAAATGTCGCTTGGAATGATTACAGTGTCATCGTAAAGGAATAAAAAAGAGACGGGGAGTGTGCGGGGGGAGAGAAGGGCGAAGCGGCACAAACTCTACACCCCATTGCAGCGAATGGCATCACTGTCGACACAAACACAATCTTGCCCATCGATACAGCAGTGGCTGCAGCAAGTGCAGGACATCTCACTGCAATCGGCATAGACCGCGGGTTCAGTGAAATCAAATATGGCACAAAGTTCCTCTGGGACGGAACCAGTCAAGTCATTCTCGTCTATTCGCAAGACGCGAAGTTGAGCCAAGGCAGAAATCTGTGATGGAAGTTGTCCAGCGAAGAAGTTCCCGGTCAATCGAAGCTGACGCAACGAAGTAAGGGCACCGATTTCACTAGGCACCGACCCAATCAGTTGGTTCTGTGATAGATCAAGACCATCTTGAAGGCCTGTCAATTGACCGATCTCGGTGGGGATACGGAAATCAAAGGCATTCGATCCAAGGAATAATCCCTTTAGACCCAAGAGTAATCCGAGCTCGGTGTGGAGAGTCCCTGCAAGGTTATTGTCGGTCATTGACAAAGTCTCCAAACTAACAAGACGGGAAATCTGAGTGGGAAGTTCGGTGAACTGGTTCCCATCCAAATCCAAAGTCACTAGATTCGTCAATGCTGAGATGGCCGAGGGAATAGCACCTGTCAATGCATTATCCTCGAGGTTGAGTTCTGTCAATTGTGTCAAGGTACCGATCTGATTCGACAATCCACCACTAAATTTGTTACCGCCCAAGTCGAGAGATACCAGTTCGTCCATACCGGATAACACCGCCAGGGGGATATTTCCACCGATACTGTTGCCGTTCAAATCGAGAGTCTGGAGGGCATTTAGTCCTCCGAATGAACTGGGAACGGTACCATTGATATCATTTCCACTTAGGGTCAACTCGGTGAGCTTCGTCAACTGGCCATACTCGGTAGGGAGCGTTCCTGACAAGGAGGTACCCACATTACCGCGGAGATTGATACGTACAAGACTGTCCGAGAGTAAGGCCAACTCGGGGGGAAGAGTACCCTGGACTCCATTCACACCCAAGACCAAATTGGCGAATTGACGATCAGTATCGCAGGATGGACCCCCGGCGGCATACCATGTACACTCGTCAAGGTCACTCAACCAGTTCCGATTCTCGTCCCAAGTGCCACCACCAGTCCCAAAGTAGAAGACTGCTAGGACCCAACGTGTGATTTTCTTCTGCGAATCATAGAATTCAACATTCACATTTCCTTCCAACCAAGCCAATGCAAGCGACTGAGTCGAGTTCGGATCACTAAAGACAGCCGGCGACGTCGTTGACTTCGAAACTCTAAGGATGAGTTCTTCCGTTGACTCCTGGATGACAGGTGCGGTCGGTTCACCTGGCACGGTGGGTGGACTGGGGACACCATCGGTAGGAGCTGGAGCGGGTGTGGGAACACCAGTAATGATTGGCTTGACGGGTGCAATCGACCTTGAAGTATCCTCCTCCTCGTTGAGGTTCAAAACACCAAGACCGATTCCAATACCACCTCCGACACCGATAAGGATCAAAAGGATCATGAGAAGGATACAACCGACACGTCTACGGTTGCGTTTCTCTACAGTCGCATAAGCTGGTGCATGCGAACGGACAATTTTGGTCTTTTTCGGTTTTTTGGGCTTTTTCGGTTTTGGGGCAGGCTTTGGTTTTGGCTTTGGTGGAGTCTTCTGGCTGACTGGAACCGTCTGAGCTTCAATGTCAAATGCTGGATCTTCTTTCCCATCGATCTTGCGTTCATTGGTCAGAGAGACCACAGGAGCGGTCGAGGTGCCTCTCTTGGGTACCGGAGGAGCACGAGCACTTGAGGAGCTGCTACCGCTGCTGCTGCTACCGCTGCTGCTGCTACCACTGCTGCTGCTACTACTACTGTCGCTGCTGCTGCTACTACTGCTGTTCTTGTTTCTTGAGCTTGAAGTTACCGTCTCGACGACGATAGGCGAGGCAGATCGTGTTTTCTTTTTATCGGTTTCGTTCTCTGGTTCCGTCACAAGTGAGTTAAGGACACTGGCTGCATCGAATGAGCTTTCATCTCCAGAGTCACTGTTGGAGCCATCGTCCCCTCTGAAAACGGCACTACCTGCCTTCTTCTTGGGCGCTGGCGAAGCGGGGGTAGGCGATTTCAACGCGGCAGACTCTGCACCAACCAACAATTCCGTGAGCTTACTATCCTTCGGTAGGAGTGCATCATCGGCGGATACAGAATTGTCATCCCTGTCAGGTAGGAGAGTCTCTCGGGTCGTTTCGAGTGTACTATCGTTCGACGTGGTGGATGATTCCGAACTTCCTGAGCTGGAGGTAGTACCGGATTCTTGCGTCGAAGGTTCTTCTGTGGATTCCTTGCTCTCATCCTCCGTGGTCCCACTTCCGGAACCGCCAGAGCCTGACGTCTCCGAGGTTTCGTCGGTACTCTGATCTGCTTCACTCTCAGAGTCTGACGTCTCCGAGGCTTCCTCCCCACTCCCAGATTGGTCCGACGTATCTTCGGTGGTTTCGTCGTCGTCGTCGTCGTCGGAAGTTTCTTCTTCAGATTCAGAATCATCGTCAGAAGAGTCTTCAGTGGATTCTTTTGTATCTTCCGCCGTATCTTCCGCCGTGTCATCTTCGTCCTCGGAGGACTCGTCTTCTTCTTCGTTTGCTGCTCCGGATTCCGAAGTTTCTTCAGAGTGTGACTTTTCCGAAGTCTCAGCGCTTCCTGAAGTAGTAGTTTTCTTTGCTGAGGATTCCGAAGTGTCCTTGTCTGTTGGCTCGGACTGTTCCTTTTCGGAGCTTTCAGTGCCTTCCTCTTCTTCAGATTCAGAATCCTCCTGTTCTGAAGCCTCTTCTTCTGACGATTCTTTAGATTCTTCTTCCTCAGACCCTTCTTCTTTAGACTCTTCTGCCTCTGACCCCTCCTCTCCAGATCCTTCTTCAGATCCCTCCTCGGATCCTTCTTCAGATCCCTCTTCGGAGCCCTCCTCGGAACCTTCCTCTGAAGTCTCTCCGCTTGCTCCGGATCCAGACTCCTCGGATTCTTCTTCTTCACTTCCGTCCTCGGAGTCACCCGTCTCTGAAGTATCTTCAGATTCTGATTCTTCTTCTTCCGAACCAGAACCGTCCTCGCTTTCTCCGTTGTCTGACGTCGCCTCCGATTCAGTTTCTTCTTCTTCTGATTCCGAATCAGAGGTAGCCTCAGATCCACTTTCGCCTTTGCTGTCGCCATCCGACGAGATATTCGAATCCTCTTCTCCTCGTCTTCGACCCATTTCTCACTGAACTTTTGTTTTGTCTAGATGACTGTACTGGAATTGTAAGAGATGACTACACTGTCCCTCGTCTCTGTGGGAGAGATGAAGAGAGAGACTCGTTTGTGCTGCCGAGAGATGTGTGGGGAGGCGTTCACAGCCGGTGGAGGGAGGTTTAGCCAAAAATTTACCGTGATTTCAAGAGAAAGAAAATCTGGCGGAAGTTGCCTTGAACGCCTAAATGAAACACGCGAGGTAAATCAAGTTTTCCCAATTATGGCCAGGCGTTCGACGAAGAAGAACGCACGATCTCGCGAAATGACCAGCTATGGTACGAACGTGTACCCCGGAGGGCTGTAGCAAGTCATTCGTTATTATGGGGACCTCGTTACACTTTTCAGTGTCAACACTTCCGTACTACTATATTCCCGGTACTTGGCGCGACGTTTCAAGCGTGATAGAATTAACGGTACCTTTGCGACGGTACGGTAGGTACGGGGCACTGAAGTAAGTTCGTATGGAAAGAGTCCTAAGTTTTGGCGCCCCTGATTTTTTTCGAACGAGCCGGGCATTCCGGTCCACGGGAGTCATCGCGAAACAGTCGCCGTAGCTTCCGTATCTATATTTTGGTCTTGGTTGTTTTCCACATGATAACCTGCAAACCGGCATTCATACACACCAATAGTGCATTCATGGGGACATACGATGTAGTATATACAGTATGACATTGACAGTGAAACCAATGAGTGCCATGTCTAGTATATCCACAGGCAAATCATTTTCGGTGGGAAAAGAGTTCATCTATCTCCTTGATTCGCAATGAAACCGCGTAGTGTAATCTTGGAACGAAAGAAATGCGGTCGACGAAACATTCTCTCCCACTAGAACTTATATCTTACATACAATTAACTGTTCATTCAGCCATTTAGGCTACGTTCAAATCGTTCTTCCCCTTTCTTCTTGATCGACACAAAATTTCATGGCTATCAGCTTGTAACACCACACACTAGTCATTCCCTAGATTTCTAGGTTTTTTTCGCAAACGGTTGGATCCTGTACGGCGCAGTCGCACTGCCCTCCGTTACAACAAAAGGTACAACACTCGCACGGGAAAACGTCTGGCAATTGACAATCAGAATAGCTAATGGTGAGTGGGTTGTTCAGCAGTGTGGTACAAACGGACTGTGGCATCCCCCCGGTGAGAAGCGGGTTTTCATCGAGACGGAATAGCTCTGGGAAAGGGTAAGCAGAGCAAAAATTATTGTTGAGAAAAAGATTTTGAGTCGAATGAAACCACGACTTGTCCTCTTAGAACACGTGATCGAACTTACTTAGCGATGTTAAGGAAGCAAGCGATTCTGGGACTGATCCAGTAAGGCCGTTGTCTTGCAGTAGGAGCTCACCTACGAGGAAAATACAGGAAAAACAAAATGAGCCCACCAAGAGAGAAAAAAGAACCATCCCAGGAGACAACAACGCAACAAAAACTCACTCATCGATCGAAGCAATCCAAGCTCTGACGGAATAGGACCAATAAATTCGTTTGCCCCCAGATTTACCCCTGATGTAATACCAACCAGACGACCGAGCTCTAAAAAACAAAAAGTTTGGTAAGCTGATGTGAAACTCCCATTCTGAAGTCAACGGCACAAAGGTGATCATCAGACTTGCGTACCTGTTGGCAGTGGCGAATTCAAATCGTTCTTGGAAAGGTTGAGGTCATTGAGGCTTATCAAGTTACCAATTTCTGTGGGGAGAGGGCCATAGAGTAGGTTGTCGCTCAAGTTCAACGTCGTCAGATCCCTGAGCTGGAAGAGTTCGGTTGGTATCTCAAAACTAAACTCGTTGAACTCCAGTGAAATGAACGTTCCCTTGATAGTACCCAACTGCGTAGGGATTGCTCCACCTAGAATATTTCGATCAAGAATAACCACTCCAAGATTCGTCATGAGGCCAATCTCACTAGGGAGCGAGCCCCTGATTTGGTTGCCATCGAGTCGCATAGTTTCCAGATTCTCCAAGCTCCCGATAGAGGAAGGCAAAATACCCTGGATTTTTGACTGCGTAGTCTCGTTGCTGCGAAGACTCAGTCTTGTGAGACCGACCAAGTGACCTATCTCTAACGGTAATTCACCACTGACACCGACAAAGTCAAGCGTGAGGCTATTGAAGATGCCATCGATACATACGCTCTCCACCGTTGAACCCCATTCGCATTCGTCCGTATCGGTCATCCAACCGTCATTCGCAATGGAGGGTTCCCACGTCGTCGGTCCGAGTGTAGCGTAGAAGAATGTCGCCAAGGAATACCTTGTGAGTTTCCTGTCGTCCGGAAACTCATCAATACCTTCATTGCTTTGAAGCCACTCGTAGGCTTCCCTTTGTGGCGTTCCGGGAGTCAACACACCCTGCCCCTCGTCAAAGGACCGTTCCACGAGGAAGCTCAAAAGAGGTTCCAATGTCGGCGACGATGTCGGACTTTGTGACGTTGTTGGTTGTGGCGACAATACCGAAGGCTGCCCCGAAGCAGCGACTGACGGTTCCGGCGACGGGTTCACTGGCTTGTCTGTCGGTACCGTTAGCTGTACGGGGGCAATGCTAGGAGACTTTGTCGGAGGTTCTATGGGAGCCATACTCGGTGACTTTCGAGAAGAAGAGCCCTCTTCTTTCCTTCCCATGCTCAATCCAATACCGACGCCAACCAATATCATGACCATCCAGACAAAGCAACATACAACTATTGTCAAGCAAGTGATGATCTTTCGTTCCTTGGTGGCTTGAATGGATGACCAGCGCGACGATTTGCTACTGGTATCCCAGTTCTCATCACCTTCGGCCGCCCGGTTGTGATAATCTGGAACCGGCCTTTCGGCATCCACGAAACGTTGCGACGGTGGAGCATCTTCGCCATTGTCCTCGCTAGGAACAACACTTGGCTCGTGGTCGTTCCTTTTCGCTCGATTAAACCAGCGACCACGTTCATTGCTTTCACTAACGGGCTCATCCTGGAAGCCCTCCTCTTGGTCTTTCGCTGCCTCTTCTTTTGTCTTTTTTCCTCCCCCCCATCCAAAGGGGCCCGACCTATTCCTTTGGTTGTCAGGAATCAAGGGACCGCGTTCGACATCTTCGTCCTGCCACTCGTCCGCTATAGGTGCAGCATTGGGAAAAGCATCCGCAGCTTCAACTTGAGATTTTGAATGGGCCGAGGTTCCTTCGCTTCTTCCTCCTGATCGTGAAGAATGCGAATCAGACCCATTTGAATCATCATCAGTTCTTTGACCTTTGGGGTCGGCTCGTATGTCCGAGCGAGAATTCGGTGGACTGTCAAAACCAGGAGGATCCACAGAAGCAGCTTCTTGCCCAAACGAACCGTCCGTCTTCTTGCTTGCTCTGCTACTTCTGCTTCCTTCGCTGCTTCGGCTTCCTCGGCCACTTCTACTTCCTTCGCTACTGCTGCTTCCTTCGCTACTGCTACTTCGTTCGCTGCCTTCACTACTGCTGTGATCATCATCATCAGGCGCCATTCTGCTTTTTTGAGTCCGCCTTGACTCTTCCTAGTGGATGTTCAAGCTACAGTTGATTTCAGTGAACTGTAGGATGCTGAGAAAATACGGCTTGCCGCGATCCTCTCTCCAAGGTAGAAGAAAATGTCCGCGAGTTGTGCCAGATCTTGGGAGAAATGCCAGGACTCTGAATCGACAAGATTTTTCTATGCCCTAGGACGCGGAGGGGCGTATTCGAAGTACTAATGTAGCGTAACATGTGTCGTGGGAACCGAAAATTCATTTCGTTCGACGAAAAATTGTAGAGCCGATGGGAGTGGCAACAAAGGGGGGCCAAGACACCACCAATCACGAAGAATGACGTCATACGATTTAAGGATTCACAGGTGACCCACTCTGATAGCGAGTCTTATTCAGCATCAGCTTCATTCATAGTTAGTAGGTTGATCCAAGCCTATGAGGGCTCTCACGGCAGCAAATAGAGACAGCTAAAGATTGCAAGTGCTGAAATTGTTGATAAATCCTTGCAAACAACAGGGATAGTTATCTTTACAATACGCTGCTTCTGTCACAGTGGTTTGGTGGTCGGTGGTTCGTGGTTTACTACTACATCGCACCACGAGGAACTAGACATTATTTCTTTTGCAGAAAGCAAAGAAATTCTAGGGGCGTACCAAGGTACCGGCATCGACAATCTTCATTGTCCACGCAGCACGTAGTCATGCACGGGCCGTCGTCTTCAAATTCGGAACAGTCTCCAGAAAAGGCTGGCAACGTATCGTTGAAGACCTCGCAAAGTTGAAATGGTAGTGTCCCTGTCAAGTCGTTGGCGCCAATCCTAATGGAGCTAATCTGCGTCAGCCCCGAAAGTTCCGACGGAACGGTGCCTGAAAGCTTATTGTTCTCCAAGAACAGCCCTCGAAGACCATACAGTTTCCCAAGCTCACTTGGAATATAACCTGTCAATCGGTTGAACGATAGATCAATTCGATCACTACAGCCAAAGCGTGAGACGAGATCCGGTATTAGTTAGCTCAACTTCTATAGGATCACTTACCGCATCGAGAACAGATTTCCAAGTTCTGAAAAAAAAAAAGATGAAGGTGAGAAAGAGATGACGGTACGAAATGAACAAAACAAACAGATTCAAACGAACCTGTAGGGATTGGTCCCGACAGAGAATTGGAAGATAGATCCAGGATGAAAAGCCTCTGTAAGCGAGAGAGCTGACTCGGAATCGTACCCGTTAACGAATTCTGTTCCAGTGACAGCGTGTCTAGGAAAGCCAAATGTCCAATCTCTGAGGGTAAGACTGACAACATATTTGATCCGCCATGGAACGACTGAAGTCTCCAAAGATTACCGATTTCGGTCGGAATCGCTCCAGAGAGTAAATTGTCTGCCATGTTGAAGCGCTGGCAGCTCTGCATACTTCCAACCTCTTTGGGCAGTGCTCCACTAAATCGATTATTGCCTATGTCCATGATCTCCAGGGCAACTGCGTTTGCAAATAGGGATCGAGGAAGAGTTCCGGTAAATCGATTGTCAGAGATGTCCATTTGCTTCAAAGATGACCACTCCCCAAGCTCAGACGGTAGCGACCCAGAAATGTGGTTTCCTGGAATGTAGAAATGGGATATCTTCTTCAAATATCCAAGTTCAGACGGCAATCTACCAGCAATATGAGAGGATGGACCACCTCTTAGAATTATTCGCTCAAGTGAATCTGAGAGCAACCCAAGTTCCGGAGGAAGCTCTCCCTTCAGGTTGTTGTAGTCCATTTCCAAGTTTTGAAAAGTATCGAAAGAATCGCACGGGGACCTGGAGCTCCGACTGTACCATGAGCACTCGTCTCTATCCCCTAGCCAGTCTGTCTGAGATGTCCAGTCTTCGCCCAACGTACTGTAGAAAAACGTTGCCAGGACATATCTCTGTAGCAACCTTCGATCGGAATATCGATCAAGAAACTCATTCCCAAGAAGCCACAAATATGCTTTGTTTTGAGCCGTCCCAGGAATCCTTAGAGCTTCTCCCATATCGAATGATTTTGTTGTCAATAGATCCAATACAGCAGAGTTTGTTGGCTGAATCCCGTTAGGAGATGATGATGATGTGCTAGGAGAGGATGGTGACGTGCTCGGCCGAATCGTCACTGGACTCAGAGATATTGATGGCATATGAGAGACCGGCGATATCGACGGGTCTACACCAAAGGTAGGTTCCGGGGACGGGACTTGAATGTCGTCTACCGAGTCAATTATCGATACTCGCGATTGCGGGTTTACCTGATCAAGTTCAAACTGCAAATGTCCAGAGGCAATAGCCAAGTCCAGCAACATCTTGAAATCAAGCCAAGAATCCACGGCATTCAGTAATGTGATGTAGGCAAAGACCTTCTCGCAGCGGTTTTGGAAGTCCAGATTCGGACAGTCGATGGTCTGGAACCTGTTTATCTGCGACGGCAGGATACTGATTGCTAGGCGTCTCCTTGGCGGTCTATGTCTATCCTGAGAAGGCAGCTTCATCAGCACTCGTTTCAATAAGCGATCCATGCTCGTGACTAGATCGTTTTCATATTCTAATTGTGGGATATCTTCAGTGAGACCATCCTGAATGGAAATTGTGTAAATGCTCTCAAATGAGAGTGTGAATATCGTCGTGGGTTTGAAGTCTTCGGAAGTCGGGATTGGCGTTGGCGGAATAGTGGGTTTCAAAGTTGGTACTGGCGTTGGCGGAATAGTGGGTTTATAAGTTGGTATTGGTGTTGGCGGAACAGTGGGTCCCGAACTTGGTATTGGCGTTGGCACAACAGAGGGTTCAAAACTTGGTATGGATGTCGGCGGAACGGAGGATTCCATACTTGGTACGGGCGTTGATGGAACAGGGACCACAATGCTTGACATCGAGGGAGCATTCGACAGAATGGATAAGGGTGGTGAGATCACGGATGGATCTGATCCCACAACTCCAAGCCGGAACAAAACTATTGCAAGAGCGGCACCAATAAACAGCCATGGTATAAAGCAGCCGCGGTTCAGTAGGGCTTGCTTCTTTGCATTCTTTGAATCATCTGTACGTTGTTCAAGTTGCAGTTCCAAATCACTTTCATCGTCCGAAGCCGATATTTCTGAAGGCACCAAAATTGATAATCCAGCTCCCACGTGCGACTCGTCCGAAAAGAGCTTTATTGGTGAATCTGCAAATTCAAGATGCCATTCGTTGTCGTCGCTCTCACGATGTACAGGAGACAAAGTCTTTTCAGCTGATCCAAAACTAACGAACCGCTGATCTGGAGGATCACCTGGGCTTCTCAAATCATTCTGCGCAATCAATCTCATTTTCGATGTAGGCGTCATCCCACTGTTGCTACTCGACACCGAAACCTGATGCGAATCAGTTTGCTGTAAGTCTGCCGCGGAGAAATCGATTGCCGCGAAATCGTCTTCATCGTCGGGGAACTCATTCAACGTATCTGAGGACTTCGATGATAGTCCCACCGCAGCTTCTCTCGTTGTTTCGTCGTCGTCGTCGGTCATGGACAACTCAGGTGGGTCGGCCTCGAGACGGTGTCTGCTACTAGAATCTACGAGTGGGTGAATTGTAGTCAAGCCTGGATATTCAGAAAGTCTCGGACGCAGGGGACTCTGATCGTCTTCTTTTTTCGACGCCGTCGAGGAATCGTCTGCTTTCGCCGCCAACGAATGCCTCAGTGTGCCAATATCTTCACGAAAGGAAGGGGCCGCTATGTTTTCATTCGCCGTAGCGCTGTGAAGCAACCGAATAGGAGTATGCTCTTGGCTTCTTAACTCATTCTCAGCGGTCAAAATCTCCTTCAGTTGGGGATTCACTACGCTCCTTTCCCTCGCTGCCGGATCCTCGTGAGAAAGCGTTTGTTGCGCTTCTGTAGTTGAGAAAATTATCGCATCGAGATCGTCTTCATCACCAGGAAACGCGTTCAGCGCAGGAGAGAACTTGGATAATGAGCCGACGGCATCCTGGGTTAGAGCGCTACTCGTCGTCTTCTCGTTGTCAACGGCTGTGGATCCCGCCGGCGTATCGACACGGTGTATGCCGCTAGAATCCTTGAACGGATCGACTGTCTGCAAGCGTGCGCCTTTAGAAGGGTTCGATGCGAATGGAACCTCATCGTCTTCTCCAGTGGACTGCGTCGAGGGACCGCGTGCTTGCGCCGTCAACGAGTGTCCCAGTGCACCCATCCCTTCACGAACGAATGGAGTCGCTATGTCTTCATCAGGTACAGAGTCATGAAGCGGCCGGATGGCTATCACTTCATCTGATCCAGAGTCATGAAGCAGTTGATCTGAAATCGTTTCTCGGCTTTCTTTCTCAATCTGGGTACTCAGCTCCTCCGTAGATGGAAGAATGACGGTACTGTGTGCACCCACAGCCAGAACCACAGTCGAGACTGGTTGCTGAGCTTCTAAAGTGTAGCAATCCTTGGCCTCGAGGTCGTCTTTTTCGTGAAGAGATTCTATATTGTCACGTGAGGAGTTCGACAATGATCCAACAGCATCGCGGGATAAGGTCCGACTCGTTGACTTATCGTCACCACCAGCTATAGACGTCACACTGACAAGCGATTGTTGTCCCACAACCTCTTCGGATCGCGGAGACGTAGAAGCGATGACTCGACTCCGTTCATCGCTCTCTATTTGAATCCGCCGACGATTCTGAACTTTTGGGGTCCTGGACTCGCCGCGGATTCCGATTTCCCTCAGTCTACTGAATTCCATATCATCATACGGAGCGAAAGCAGTCTCATCCTCAGCTTCGTCAACAGGTAGAACATGGTCAGATCGACCTGAGTCTTCTGAAATTGATGCGGAAACACTCGGAGGACGGTCAGCCGCTGGAATCCCATCCTCGGCACGAAAACTACGGGGCGAAGTATCGTCCCGAGAAACTGAAGCAGATCCAGAAGATAAGGTGCTCAAGTCATGCTCTTTCGGGGGACTTTCAGAGAGTACTGGACTCTCATCCGATAATATAGACGAAGACTTTCCTGTAGGGTAAGTCGGACTCCGTATGGGCATTGAAGGAGTCTCCGCAGTAGAGGCTTCAGTACCCTTGTCTCTCCGAGGCTCCTGAGTTTCAGGTACTAGGGTGGTGTCCCGAGGGGGTAAGACGAGGCGTCGAGGGAAGGTTTCGTTTGTTTTAGGCACCCTTGGTGGGAGACTCTTGACGCCTGCAGGTTTTTGACGTCCAGTCGAACTGAGTGCCACGGACGATTCATCTTCTGGACCCTTGGCGGGTGGCTTGCGATTCGTATCACTCTTTTCCATCGGTATGTTCAAATGTAGCGAGGACGGCGGCGAACTTTGATTCGACGGATCAACCAGCTCGCTTCCCCACTCACTGTTGATAGTCGATGGCGTTTCAACTACTAAGCCCTGGCTCTGTCGACTAGCGGAAGGATCCCTTTGGAGAGGGTTGCCTATATTCTCTGGAGTTCCACCGATAATTTCATCCAGCCGAGACCACTGGAGTTCGGGAGTCCGATCGTTCCCATGGATCCTTGACGCCCCTGAACTGCTTGATTGGTTGCTTCGATAGCTGGGAATCGTCATAGGCGAGTCCTCTAGTATGCTGAAGTCCACCATCGATAGCTCCTTTTGTAGCTGACGTCGAACTTCCTCGAGATCCTCTTCTTCCTTTGTCAAGTCGTCATGATCTAGATCGGGAGTCATCGAAGTCTCCCCTAGTTTGCCCAGCCGCTTCCCCGTGCTGTGTAACAACTTGTTCAGGGACCTGACTTGGTCCGAAAACCGTTCTCTGACGCTAGTATCGGTCGTTGATAACGAATCATCTAATTCACTGACATACATATCCCTGTCTACTGTCGCTACCGAATCACTGATATTGGTGACATCCGTCTTCGGTACGATGAATGAGACAGCATTCCTCCCTCCCTTCTCCATGGCAGTAACTGCGTCCATTCCTATCGCCTGGAATCTCATCGGACTGACGACGGAATTCGGTCTCAAACTGGGTAAGGTTGGCGTCGTCAAAGTTTGCGGAGAGGAGTTGATTGAAGCAAATGAAGTCATGGGCGATTCGAACATGCCAGAAAATTGACTGTGGGGGGATGACGCTGTTGGCGTGTGAACATGTTGACTATCGTTTGTTGCTGTCTGCCTCGCCGGTGACATCGTCACTCGTTGGACCAGCTGCTCTGCAATATCTAGAGGTGACCTCCGTCCACCTTCCATTAATCCCGGAGGAGTTGGAGTTTCCGACATTGTGGACATCGTCAATATCGGAGCTGGCGACGCCATGTCGGCTAGAGCTTGAAGGGTATTAACTTCAGATTGGTCTGACGATCGAACGAATGGTTGTTTTGATAACTCCTCCCTCTCCTGTGAATTCGTCCTGTCTGGATTTGGATTTTCTACAGGAAATTCTTTCAGTTCCATCCCATCGGGAGATCCAAAACCATGACGAGCATCGGCAGCTCGGTTTCGACGACGTGTAGTGGCGGCAGGAGTCTCATCTTCATCCATGAATCGTCTCATCGTTCCTAGTTTGCGTTATGAATAATGGCGGAGGGAGGCGACCATGGATGATGGGGGGGAAAGCG
>Ga0194115_10001284_pt1 | contig 32336 bp, 24 predicted proteins | sample TA2MahsurfametaG_3_FD_148656 | JGI IMG/M metagenome (GOLD analysis project Ga0194115, IMG submission 148656) | Freshwater microbial communities from Lake Tanganyika, Tanzania - TA2015002 Mahale S4 surface | ecosystem: Environmental > Aquatic > Freshwater > Lake | place: Tanzania: Lake... | reverse complement strand
TCTTCTTTTATGTTTATGAAATTCTGTTAATGGTTTTTCAATTTTACAAATTATACATACTTTACACATACATTATATAAATATTTACAAAACAAAAAACCCACCTTTATGGGGTGGGTTATGTTATGTTATTTTATTTATATTATTATCTATTGGTTCCACGAAGGTTTTGGTTGATCTTTTTTAGCCATATATATAAATCTTGCGATTATACTTCCGATCATAGTCATATACATACCACTGATTGATAGAATACCATTTAAGTTTTGTAAATCTATAGCGGTTACAACTTTTTTATTTTTAATTTGATCTATACTTTTTTCTAATTTTTCAATGTCTTTTTCTAAACTTTCTATATGTTGTTTTTTATTCTTTTCCTCTTTTCTTTTTCTAGCCTCTAATCTTAGGTATTGGAATTTTCTTTTAATATCGTCAAGTTTCATTAATATGTTTACTCTAATTCTTTCAATTTCTTCTTTTGCACTATCTTCCAACTCACCCATTTTATCACCTACTTTGTTTTTTAATCTACCCATTAATCTGCCACTTGAACGATCCAACTTGATAAATTCTTGTCTCAATTCATCTCTTTTTTCATTTAAATCCTCAATAACTGAATTTATACTGTTAGGTAAATTACTAGGTATTTCTTGCGCTGGTAATGTTGGCATTTTTTCTTCTTCATTCTGTTCTCTAAGAACTCGTCTTACAATTCTTGTAAGATCTGATTCTGTAATCCTTATTATTTTTTTCATAATTAAAATATTTAAGCCATGTCTTGATCAAATCCTTTATTTGTGGATGCCGATTCTGTAGATTTTGGTACCGTTCTTTCCATTTTGTTAGTACTACACAAAATGTTTTTAATATCATCAAGAAATGTTTTTCCAGTTTTTTCATTAATTCCGGGTTGTACTAAAGGTGCTGGGTTTTTACTAATCAAGTCTCTAACCATTTTGTTTTTCACCATATTTTTATCTCTTTCTGAAACATTTGCAAACTCCATTTTTGCGTCTACAAATTTTTCAATTATTCCTTTCCAAGTAATTTCAAAAACGGATGAGTCTAATTTGAATAGGTCTCTTTCTTGACATCTATAAGTTAGTTTAATATCTCTATTGGATCCGAAAAGTAAAGCCGCGACTATACCGGCAGGGTTACTTTTTCTAGCTTTATAAATTGAACCATAAATGTTTATTTCATTTTTATCTTTTCCCCAACTAACACGATTAACCTCAAATTGACTAATTACTGGTTGGGTTGAGTCTCCAATTAAATAAAAATTCAAAAGTTGACCTTCCATTCTCTGAGTGAATTCAACCATTTTTTGTTGTTGATCAGGTAAAGTTTGGCTAGGAAGCATTGGTTCATTCTGTTCTCTAAGAACTCGTCTTACAATTCTTGTAAGATCTGATTCAGTTAATTTTATAATTCTTTTCATGCGGTTAGTTCGTCATTATTTTGTTTATTCATAGCATATTGATTACAATAACTATCCATTATTTTTTCTCCATCTGAGCTTAATTTATATCTTTTGCGTTCTACATCTTGTTTTATTGTACCCTTATAATTTTGATTTGGTGTTTGTTTGTTAAAGACCGAATTATCTTTTGGTTCTGGTGGTGAATCGACACGTAATGGGTTTTGGACTTCATTTTCATTTGGTGTTGGAGGTAAATCGGGATAGGTTTGTTTATATTCGACTGTGTTTAAAACTTGTATTACTTTATCTTTACAAAAATATTGTCCTCTTGATTTTTCGGTGTCTCCGGCATATGTGTAATCAAAAGTAAGATAATCTGAATTAGTTGATTGGGGATTACCTTGATATTTTATGTTAGTTGCATCAATACCTCCAATTTTTTTTCCATCTTCCATTGCGTACAATCCAAGTTTTTCACTACCTGAACCATTTGACTCAAAAAGATAATGTTTTTTTGATGCAGAAATATGCATCTCTAAGATTCTATTTTTTTCTTCTTTTGATAATGATAAAATATTTTTCATTTTTTTATTTATAAATACATCAAAAAACAAAAAAATTAACTTTTACCAAATTTTTTCTTGTTTCATATAACCCAAAACACAAGTATAAGAATCTGCCATATCATAACACTCTTTTTTCAATGTATTATTTTTTGTATAATGCCAAGTTATTTGAGGTTCTTTATCTGAAACTTTATTCCAAATTAACTCTTTTTTATCAACATCTTTAGGTAATCCACCAAATAAAACACGTTTACCTTTGTCGTTACTTTGCACCAATTCTGGCCAAGCATACTTTCTTGAATTATAAGTAGAAATAAAATTAGGTACGATTCCTAAAATATCGTAAATTGATTTTGTAATCATTGAGTTGTACCTTAATAACGTACCTACTGTCCACACATTATTTGAGTTTAATAGTGGTTCTTCTATTATAACACTAGTTATACCTAATTTTGTATAATTCTGTAATTTTTCTTCAAACATGGAAACTTTTATTAACAATTCTTCCATTTTGTCATCTACTTTTGGTTTTATAACAGGAGAAAAATGAGTTAATTCTAATAATTCTTGTGTTTTGATATCAAATAAACTCCACCCTGTTGTTTTTGTTGATATGTCTAATCCCAACACTTTTGGAGAGTTTTTTAAATCTGTTTTTGCCATAAAAATTAAAAATCTAATTTAATAGGATACTGTTGAATTCCTTGTCTTTTTTGAGGTGACTGTATCTTAGAAATAACCATAAGTTCTTTGTCTACATTGTAAAGAGCAACTTCAGTAACGTAAATTGGTTTACTATTATCCCATGTTGGGTTTGATGAATCAAAAAATTGTGTTTGTCCTAAATTACAAAGAAAGTTCATGACGTATATCGTTGCCTGTATGTCTGTTTCAACATTACCAAAAAAGAAAAACTCGTGTCCAAAGTTCATAGTTAAACCCGTTTGTCCTAGTTGTGGTAAATCTATGTAGTTTTCTAAATGATAATACGGTGCCGTATCATACATATTTTTGGTAATTTGGATTGTTGTTCCCGTCATACCACTTTGATTTAAAAGTCCAGAAACTGTGGTTGCACTTATTTGGTCTGTTACTGATATTTCTCTCCATTGTGAAGGATCTGGTCTTGTTGTTCCTGAAGGTACTTTTTGTGCAATTATTTTAATGTCATTTGCGGTAAACCCTGAAAGTACACTTATGGAGTCATTTAAAAATGGGAACTCGTTTCCAAACCTAACTAATAAATCTGAAGCCCCAGGTAATAAACTCTGATCGTTACCACTAATTGTCGTATAATAATTACAATGTAATGAATTTGTAAATGCTGAATTATTAAAACGATACGTCACATATAATGTTTCACCATTACCACTTAAAAGTCCAACAGCACCACCCAATACTCCATTGAATGTGTTAGGAGTAATTAAACCTAACTTAGGTGCCGGTAAAGTCCAAGTTCTATTGGTTTTATAATTTAATGATGCTACAATTTCGTCATCATCAAAAACAATCATTTTTAAATCAGGAAAAACTTTACCGACTCTACTTGGTGATCCGTTGCTATTTGCATAAGTATCCCATAAATGGTAATATCTAATTCCAGGATTATTTATGTCTGCACCTCTTTTAGATTTTATATAATGAACTTCAAATAAATTTTGTGTTGTAAAACCTGATGGGTCAGTATAAAAAGTTTCACCGATAGTTGAATTTTGGTTTTTATGCCACATTAACCAAGGCAAAGTTAATCTAAAGTTTCTTGCTTGACCGGTATTTTCAGGGTTTGTAGGATCGAAGTCTTGCATTGCAAACTTTTCTCCATAAAAATTATCTATTGATTGGTTTGTGTAATGTAATATTGCAACTGATTTTTGATCTACAGGAGGTACTGTAATTTTTTCACCAAATGAATTATAAAAATAAACTGAATCAGTGTCTTTTTGACCTTCATTTGTATTGTACCCTAAATATTCTTTTGTTCCTGTATAACCTGTTGATTTATAATAATTAAAGTCTTGGTATGTGCTGTTAAATAAACCTGCGGGTGATTCGGTCCAAGGAATGTTCATGTTCCATACTTTAACATCACTTTGTGATAAATCACAATTAGTTTCAAAATTAAAAACGTCTGTTGCCCAATAAGGTTGGGGCGTAAAACTATCATAAATGACAGTCATACCAGAAGGGTAAAATAAAACAGAAGATGTGCCACTAAACCCTAATGATGATAAATTTGGTAACTGTCTATCTACTTGTATTGATACTGTTGATGCGGTTGATGTGTCTCCTGTGACATCTACAACCAAATATGTGAATAATTGCCCGTTTCCTGTAAATGGTGTTATTGATGGTCCTGTATATAATGTTATAAACATACCATCTGTTACTGTGCCTGAAACTGTAGGGTTTATAGATGTTGCAGATAATGTTAAAACAGTACCTGAAGTTAAACCTGAATTTTCAACAATAAAATTAGGGTTTATTGTGTATGCTGATGAGGTTATTGCACTGTAAGTTATTGGAGAGCCTGTTGATCCACTAAAAAATCCCCTAGGTGCCGCGCTATTATAAACATTATCAATATATGAATTATCGAAAGGAATACCAAAAGTACTACCTGAAGTTGAATCCAAAAATAAAGGATATTTTACATGTAGTCTGTTTTTTTCAGGTATTGGTGATAAACTATGAGCATTATATTGTGGCATCAATACGTTTAAATCAACAGGATCTAAATCATTAACGCAATCATAACAAACTTCACTATCACCAACTTGAAAATATGCAATATCAAACTTACCCTGTGATATTTTTTTTCTTGCTGCGTCAGTTAATAACGTGTTTATTAATGCCGATGTGTTTTTGATTATGTAAGACATATATTATAAATATGTAATTTTATTTTTTATTTTAATATTCTGCAACAAAACCAGTTCTTGAAATATCAATGGTGTTTGGTGTAGTGTTATTTATTATTGTTTGACAATTTAATGGTGTAATTGATACATTAGATAACGTAATTGAGTTTCTAATAATTCCACTTGCTGGACATCTTTTATCTAATGACAATGGTGTTGTAATTTTTAAAATATTAGTGATATTAATTTGCCCTCCATTTGTTATTGTTGCTTGATATGTTTGTGTAAATGCGGTTGTATAAATTAAACCACCCCCACACACAACTCTTGGCGTTGTTTGTGTGACCAACCCACTAATTATTGGGGTGGATAGTGTTGAGGTACCATTTGTCGTACCCGTAATAGTGTTTTGTAAATTAGAAAGAACTCCTGTAACAGTTGACGGTGATGTTTGTGCGGTTAATGTTGAAGAAACGTTAATTGTAAAAGAAACAGTTGAGTTTGATGGTAGATTCGGTACAGTTATCATCCATTTTTTTGTAGTACTAGTAGTATTCATGAGTAAAGTTGCACCCCCTAATCCAATTTGTTGTAAATTTAAACTGTATATGTTGCTACTTGATGTATTTGTTAACGTGACAGGTAATGTAGACATCGCGTTTGTCGAGTCTTTGACGTACACTAGATAATTACCCGCACTAAGTCCGAAAAATATGTTTGGTGAATTTTGGTAGGTTAAACCATCCAACGAGTATGAATATGGAGGAATTCCACTTTGTACGTTAACGGTTATTGATCCGTCATTTGATGATGCACAAGATGGGTTATCTTTTTCTATATAAAAATTCAAAGGTGGTGAAACGCAAGTTCCGGTTACCACAGATATCTGTTGATTGTAAACTCCACTAGTAACCCAATTACCTGCTGGATAATTCACAGGAAACGGAAAATTAGGTATCCCGCTAGCCGTCCAACCACTAATCATCCATTTTGTTTGCCCTGTATTATAATAAATTGTGTAAGATGGTGTAACGCTCGTCCATGTTTGGTATCCATTATATGTTTGCCCACTAGTAAAATTAATTTGTTGTAAAGATGTGATAGTGGGTCCATCTAACTGACTAATATTCATACATAAATTAGATGGTAAAGGTATTGGTGGTGGTGGGGGTATTATGCACTCTACACAATCATTAAAAGGTCCGTTTTGGGTGATTGCAAAATTATTTATATAAGTTTGGGTGTTGTATAACGTTATTCCGCTACTTGTCCAACATCCGTTTTGAGTTGTTAAGTTATAAACAGAACCAGGAATGAAAACTGATGGTAAGTCTGCTAAATAATATACTTTAGAGTTATCTTCACAGTTTTCAAATTCTTCCAAATAAAAACTATCAAATCCAACGTTACACGTGGTTGTTGCAGTAAAATCGCCATAATAATCAACAACTGTTGCCGTATAATCGCCAGAACCAACATTAGACAAAAAAGTACCTTGTTGTCCATTATTCCAAGTCACATTATATGGTGGTGTTCCTCCCGTAATATAAAGAGCAACAAAACCATTATTTGATTCAGGTGTTGACGCATTAATACTATCACAATCTAAACCCATAGGTAGGATTGTTATTATGTTACAACTATTTCCACTTAATAAACCCATTAATTATCCGAAACTTACTATATTATAATAAACTTTTAATTTTAATGAACCATTACCACCAGTTGGGTTACTGGATGGTTGGAAAAGTCTTACCGCCGTGTTCAAAGTTCCCTCACCCAATGTGTTACTATTTGTTGATACTGTCACCGAATTTCCTGTAAGTGAATTAATATTTATTGAATTCAATAAAGTCGTTCCGGATACACCTATTAGAGTTAAGGCACTGCTTGTTGTATATGCAGTTGTTCCGTAATTATATTCACTATAAACTTTCATATCATAATACTGATTACCACTAATAGATGGTAAGATAACTACAGGTGATGAATTTAAAGTTAGTGTTTGAGCACTTGTTACAGTTACTGCACTATAATATTGATACCCTCCAACTATAGGTGCAACTTGATTTAATTCAGCCTTATATGATGACCCTGCAGCGTTTTGTGATGGGTCGCCTGTATATACAATATGTATTAAAGTTGTCGGTGTTATTGCCGATGATTGAGCTAATGTTTTATCTGTTAATCTTGCCATTTTTTTATTTTTTTTATTTTTTTATTTTTTTTATTTATTGAAAATCAAATTCAACCCCATCCATAAATTCAAAGTAATCTCCGTCTTGGAATTGTTTTCCTGATATTGAGAACTCTTCGCAGTACGAACAACGGTTATTATCTATTAATTTAATAGTATATGATGAATACGTTTCATAAACTGAAGGTAAGGTAAATGTGTATGGTGCCGTTGTAATCGTACCTATTAATTGACAGGTACCTCCAGAACACATATCACAAACATATAAATTATATGGTGATTGTCCTGATGTGATTGAATTTATTGTTATATCTATTGCCATTTTTTATAAATATTTTTTTTATGTACAATTTCCGTTTACATTACAATATTCTGTAATTTTTCCATTTTTATCTACTTTATATATTTTAGTATCATACTCAATATAGTCAACATATAATGGTATTGTTAGATTACTATCTTCATATACATATACGCCAGTTTCTATATTTGTACTTGCAGATGACGTATACCAACTATACGGAACGCCATAATTTGTTAATTCACAAACGGGACAAGATAGTGAGTATTCAGCCTTACCTCTCCATTGTGTAAAGGAACTTGTGGTTTCAGGTACCAACAAACAATCAAAACAAGTTGTGTAAGTGGTTGCTGTTGTAGTTGCAGTAAACAAATCTTGATGTGCTACTATAAACCCTGTTGGTGGTATGTAATTCACAAAATTACCGATGTAAGTGTAACAATTACCTGATATGTCTTTACATACACATAAATTACTAAAGTTTGTTGGTGGGTAAGCATTTTGCACTATCATTGTATTATTAGTACAAGATGTAAATACAAAACTAGTTCCGGATGGATAAGTTATTGGTGTTGGTATAATTTCAGTCGCAGATATTGAAGCGGTAAATGCAGAACAAGGGTCTATTACAGGAACCACACATTCAGAACATCCGCTTGTGTATATTTCAAAAATTTGTTTTACAATTCTATTAGGTGACGTGTTATTTAGTGTTTGATTATAAGTGACACATTGTATTTGATCTGAATAAAAGTCATTAAGTTGAGCTAAGAAAGTTGTTCCTGTTGTTACACCAGAACCACTATATATCAGAGCATCATTGACATAATATTTTTCACTTGTTTCACAATCAATTAGTTCTTTAACACTTGAACAAACAAAATACCCACTATCCAAAATAAATGTTACGGTATTTGCTGAAGGGGGGGCTACAGGTGTGGGTATAGGGGTTGGTGTCGGAGTTGGTGTAGGGGTTGGTGTTGGTGTTACTTCAGTTGCGCTAATACTAACAGTAAATGCCGTGCACGGATCCGGTGTTGGAGTTGGAGTTGGTGTAGGGGTTGGTGTCGGAGTTGGTGTCGGAGTTGGTGTCGGAGTTGGTATTTGACATTCTAAAAGAACGTCAAAATCTAAAATCCCACAAGGGTCAGGGGTTGGTGTTGGTGTTGGTACACATGCCCCCTCACTATAAATAGTTGAACTAAAATCGGGACATATTGAACTTGTAGGGAAAGACCCAAAGAAAAATACAGTTCCTGCTAAATTGTCACCTAAACACCATTTATTACTATCGTAAAAAATATAACTTAAACTAGTACCACCTGTCCAATAAGGTTTAGCGTTGTAACTACCTACCAATGTGTAAGTACCGTTATAACCAGTATATGCACTTAATGGTATGTTGACACACACTTGATCGTCACAACAATAACCACTACAAGAGGTTACTGAACAACCTGTAATTGATGTTGCTGTCCCGTCAAAAGAAAAAGGACCAAAACCTGTTACTCCTGAAACAATAGTATAACAACCATCAATTATATTTGTGTCTCCCGTTATTTCAAAAGAAGCTAAATAAGTTGTGGATCCAATCCAAGTAGTTGCACTATATACAATTTGATTATAACAACAACTACTTAATATTATATCAGCCATTTAAAAATTACTTTATTATATAAATAATTGATTATTCATTTTATTAAATATTTTATTTATTATTTTTAACAGTTGTATTTATGTCAGAAAACCCATTAGAATTAGATAACACAAAAACCTGTGTTTTAGTAGGTAATGGTCCTTCTTTAATGTTTGATGAGTTAGGTCAAAAAATAGATTCTTTTGATGAGGTTATTAGGTTTAACGAATGTAAAATTGTAGGGTTTGAAAAATATACCGGAACAAAAACCACAGTTTGGTCAACTTTTGGTCGTGGTGTATTACCTAAAGATGAAAACGTTAGACCAAATAAAGTTATTTTTACACACGGGGATTATGGTAAACCCGCATATGAACCTGAAAAGTTATGGAGAATACCACTAACATATTATAATGAACTTAGAAGTAAAATTCAGAGTGAAACAAATAAAAATGACCCTTCAGTTTTATTACCATCTAGTGGAATTTTAGTTATCAAATGGTTATTAGAAAATGTTTATGATAATTTACACATAATAGGTTTTGACAGTTTTTCTAAAGAAAAAAGTGGTAAACATCATTATTGGAATGAACAAAAGTTTACTAAACCAAAAGAACATGATGATGAATGGGAATCAAATTTTATTAAAAATTTAATTAATGAAAATAAAATATTTATTTTATCTTAGCAAGGGCACAAATCACCTAAGTCGGTAATTATTCCACCAAAACCAGCAATAACATTTGGTGTTGTTGATGAGGAAAAGAAAAATTCAGTAGGGTAACTAACAGTTGTTGTTTTTGTTGAACCACTAGGACAACATGGGTCATACGAAAAACTTATAATACCTGGATGTCCCCATTTAACTTTATATTCATTACACACACAAGAACCCGTTGCACCTGATGCGCAGTTTTGTATTTCATCGTGAACACACCCATTAGTATCAATTAATCGTAATAATAACGTTTCTTCATTAGGAAAATAGTTTTGAGTATCTATTAAAACATTAGGAGGTATAAATGTATTACCTGAAATAAAAAAACATGATGTTCCTCCGGTATTACAAAGAAAAATATCATATGGCGATTGACCGCTTGTTACTCCTGTTATTTCTAATATCATATAAATAAATAGTATTAATACACAATACCATCACCATCTTCAGTAGATAAGATAAATCCATCTTCTGTTAAAATAAAAAACGTATCAATAGGACAACTTATTGTTTTAAATATGGTACAATCATTACTATCAACAACTTTAACTAAAAAATTTGTTGCGCTAGCATAAAATGTCGATGCGGTATATGTTCCTGCGGTGTTTCCTAAATATGAACAATTATTACCGTATTCGTCACACAAAAAAAATGTAAGCGGAGGGACTCCTCCTGTTATTCCTGATATGGTAAAAACTTGTGTACTCATATAAAGTATGACGGATCGTGGATTGTTGATGTGCTTGTTGAGCCAGTATAACTATAAATTAAACTACTTGTACCTAAAGTTCCCCCTGTTATTGAATTTGCATAGATTTCAAAATCTCTAAAATCAGATGGATTATTTAAAATAATTGGATATGAATATTGGTATCTGCGATAATAAGACGTGTTATTAGGTGAACTTATTTCAGTAAATCTAGGATAAGTAAAATTAAAAGTTTCAGCACTCAATGAATTTACAATTGTTGGTGTTATCCCAGTGTAAATTATTGTTTCATTCAAATATTTAGGGATATCAACTTCTCCGGTAAATGTTGCTGCGCTGATACTTGTTACACCACTACACGCCAATGAAACTTGATAGAATGGATCGGTATATTTACTACCAGTTAGCGTTGTTCCTGTAAAATTATTTGATGTTCCCGTTGCACTATTGTTAATTATATCTACGAAAGCACTCTGTATTGTTCCTGATATATTACATAGTGGATCGTAAGTTAATCCATTTGTTATTGTTGGCATGGTAAACCTTAAAGTATAGTTAGGTCCAGTTGTTCCTGAAGTGACATTTGTTGAGGGGTGAATAGTGAAAATTTTCGTAGTTGTTCCGTCTCCACAATTTGTAGAACCAGTATTACTAGGAATACCTAATCTAAAATACCTATAATACCTTATATCTGTAGGATCTGAAGGGGTACCGCTCCATGCTCCAGAACTTGTTGCACATATGTTTGTAGGGGAAAATGTCGTTGTTCCAGTAAAACAAGTTAAAAAAGAGTTATAGTAAGTATTAAAATCAACTATATTACTAAATTCCATATCAATTACTCCAACTGTCGATCCACTTACATACTTGGAATATGTAATTGTATTTGTCGTTGGTGTTGCACAAAGAAGAGTAACAATTCTCACTGAGCTGAAAGGGGCCAGTATTGAATTACCTTTTAGCAATCCAGATAAATTTATCATTGTTCCTGTTGAGGGAAATGCGCCAAAATTTTGATAATTAGATGAGACTAACATATTACCGAGATTGTACCCACTTATAAAGTATTTGGTAAAATCCTCGGAATTTCTTGCACAACCACTTACTGTAAATTGTATAGTATTAGTATTACATAATCCAGTTGTTGAGGTAATTGTTGATGCAGATATTTTATATGGTTGGTTTGTAATAATACATGGGCTTTGATCAAAAGAATTAAGACAGGTAAAATAAAAATCCCAATTAGTTTGTGTGTTTGCAGAATTTGGAATCACTTCTAATCTAATAGTATCATTAATATTTTTAGTTAATCCCGTTAAACAAATTACTTTTTTTACAAAATAGTTTGGGCTAAAGGGGTCCGCAGTTTTTGGTATTAAATTTAAATTGAAATTACTAGCTGGTTGATTAGATCCAATTACAATGTCTTCTAAAAGTAGCTCTTCTGTATATGCAGACCCAACGTATGTGAGTCTTAATCTATCTTCTACAGCAAACCCTCTAAATTTCCAAGCAAAATAATTAGTTGTTGCCGTTAATAAAAATGTTGCATCTAAACTTTGTGGTGTAACCCCTGCCGCGGCTCCCGAAAAACTTACCATATGTTCATAATTGGCGTCATCACTAGTCCCATCACCATTATCACAAGTGAACGCATCAACAGTTACCGTAGTTGCGGTAAAACATTCCAGTTCTGCAGGAATAAGTCCTGTTCCTCCTGTTTGTGAAAATGTTAATCCACTGATTTTCACTTTATCTATTACTGGTACGTATGTACCTGCTTGAGCAAATATTGCAGTACTTCCAGTAAGTGGGTGCGTGAAAGAATAAGGTATAAATTCAGAACCAAATCCTGAAATATACATAGGATTTGTTGTATCTCCTGTTTCATACCAAAAAATCCTATAATCAGTTATATTTGCCTGACAAGATCCTGTTAAATTACCAGCAACTAACCTTCCAATTGTTGATGCACTATATGAATTAAAATCTAAGTCACATGTGACACACAAATCATTATCTTGTATCGGTATATCGCAATAACATCCGGTTGTTGTATCAAAAATTCTTATTTGTGTAGTACCATCAGGTACATTACTTATATAGTAAGGACATTCGTTTCCTGTTATTGCGGATAAATTTATATTAGTTGTAAAAGCACTTGTAAAACTATCAACATCACTATAAAGATTTATTATTCCACCTAATGGTGTTGTTCCAGTATAAGATAAGCATGTAACAGCAGAGAATGGCATATGTTTAATTATGGTTGGTTTATTTCAAAAGTATATCCCGACATTCCACAACTTATTGGTGGTGGTAATGGTGTTGGTGTTGGTGTTGGTGTTGGAGTAGGTGTTGGTGTTGGAGTAGGTGTTGCATCACAGGTAACGTCATAATCTATCTCTAACTCTAAACTAAAAAACGCATCAGCTAGTGGATCAAAATCACCGTCACAATTTGATTTTATTTGTAATGTGTTGTTCAATAAATCAATATCATAACTTCCAACCGCATCAATTCCTGATAAAATATTCTCTATTGTTGATTGCCATAATGTATCTTGTGGTACATCATTTAATGTTGTTGCGGTATAAAAACTTTGAGTAAAAGCACTCCCATTAATATCAACTTGGGCGTTAAATACTGCACCACTAAATACACAACCAGTATACCCTGAAGTAATATCTAAATAACCTTCGTTTAACATTTCAAGAAATCCTCTTTGGTTACCTGTTGTTGTTACAAATCTGTTTTTACATAAAGTGTAAATATCATAAGAAGTGACTAAATTGGAATTACATTGTAGTATAAAATTATGATTTTTAAAACATCCATTAGTATCAGTTACAAGTACACTGTAAGTACCTGCCGTTAGTCCTGTAACCGTAGATCCTGTTTGTATACCCGACACGTTATTTGACCATGAATATGTTATTGGCGGTACTCCGTCAAATATGTTTACAGTTGCTTCTCCATCATTATTTCCAGTGCAAGATGTTGTTGATATTGTACTAACCAAACTGCCTGAAGTTGCAATTATAACTTGTTCAGTAACTGAGCATCCGCTCTGATCTGTAACAGTAATGTTATAACTGCCGGCATATAAATTTGTAAATGTATAAGAAGATAATGTTGTATCTATTATTGATTGTCCGTCACTTAAAACGTAATCTAATAATCCTGTGTATCCACTACTTACATTTATTTCTAAAGAACCATTATTATAACCACAAGTTGATCCTGTTGTATTCGCACTTATTGTAAATTTTTGTTGTGAATTAACACTAAAAGTGTTTGTGTAAACACAACTACTACTTGAAGCCGATATTACTAATAAGTAGTTATCGTTAGCCAATAAAGGTGAAGTATAACTAACAAATGGCCCTGTTTCTACATCTACAAACCCTGTAGTTTGACCCGATAAATAATAATTGTAAATATTATACCCACCAGACAAATTAACTTGTATTTGACCGTTGTTTTGAGAGCAATTTGAATTAGTTACTGTCGTATTTACAACGTTAAATCCATTAGGTGGTATTAAAAACCCTGTTAAACCATAATCACAAAAATTTGCGTCTCTAACTACCGCAGTATGAAATCCACTAGATAATCCTGTTAAAACAAAAGTGTTAGAAAATGTATACCCTACTTGCCCTGTACTTGCAGAAAAATAAAATGGCGTTGTACCTCCAGTTAAAGTATAAGTTAAACTACCGTCCGCAGAAAAACAAGATGGATTAATTGCTGTGACTAAACCTAAACCAATAGGGTCGGCAATACCTATTGTTTCAAATTTAGTTACCGAACAACCTAAATTATCAGTCACTGTACAACTGTAAGAACCTTGGGTAAGTCCTGTTATTAGTTGTGTTGTTTCTCCGTTAGACCATAAGTAAGTAAAAGGCCCAGTACCCGTTACACCGGTTACCGCTAACTTTCCTTTATCTATCACACAATTTGATGTGTTAACTTTCCAAAATCCAAAATCAGGACCTTTACTAGGTATTACGACACCATTACCTGTTGTTGCCGTGACATTACCAAAATCAACAAAATTAACATAATAAATTCCTGAAGATAGATTGTTAAATTGGTATGGTTGTGTGGGGGTTGTAACAACATCATATAAACTACCATTTTTATATAGTAATAGATTATATGGTGATGCACTTGTGGTGGCACTCACATAAAAAGAACCGTTGTCTAAACCACATGTTGTACCCGAAACACCATATAAAGAAGTCCTATAACAACCACTAATTATTACATTTACGTAAACGTCTTCATTTACCCCACCCGATGAATCATTTATTCTGAACGTGTAGGTACCCGCCGTTAATCCACTAAAAGTAAAAGGACCAAGACCTGTTTGTGATGGGTAACCTCCAGGAATTTCATTATTAATAGTATAAATAGGGGTACCATTATAAACATTTATTACGGCAGTGCCTGAAGATGAATAACAAGTACCCGTAACTGAAAACGAATAATCTATTGGTCCTAAATTACAATTAATTGTACATGTACTCGCAGTATTAGCACTAATACCCACGGTCGTACTTGAGTATGCAGCATCTATACAAACTGTTTCTAAAGATCTTGCAAATCCATTTGTTTTTATACCACAACAATTTATGTATTCATAAAAACCACCAAGAGTAACCCCACTAATACAAGCCATTAACTACAATTTATTTGAATGTTTATACCAATATTTAATGATAAAGTTTTATTTGTGAAGTGATCATAACAAGTACTATTAGTAATTGTTAAAACATTACCACTAAAAAAATAATTTAAACCGTAGTTATAAAGTGTTTGTAACTTATCGTTTATTGCATTTATTACTTCACTATTTGTTGGGAAATCGTTATAACCATAACCAACATAAAATTGTTCTTTAACTAATATTTGATTTCCTATTCTACAATCAACAAACCAAGTCGATATGATAGAGTTCAAATCACATTGACTTTGGGTGTATCCACTTTCATTTAATACGTTATTTAATATGTTACCTAATATACCGGCGGGTGATGCTGTCGGTAATTGGCATCTTAATATTTGATCGATGCAGTCATAAACAAGTGGTTGACCGTTATACTCACAAGGAATACATTCAACAGGAATAAACACACAACCTCTTTGTCTTCTCCAAACAAATTTTTGTCTATGAAAAATTGAGTTATCTAACTTTTGTCCGGTTAACCAAAGCGTGGTAGCAGGAACAACCTGTTCTAAAAGTCTTTGCCAATAATCACCAAGACCCAATGTATAATCTATAAGTTTTTGATAAGTAAATTTATTTGTTGGTAATCCAACGGTTTCTTCAGATTGAAGGTATCTCCAAAAAACCGATTGGAGTGTTGGGTACCCGCCAGTTTTACCATCAAATATGGTTTGTCTGTTTCTAACATTTATAAAATTGTTATAAAAAGATTGTGCGAATTCAAAAAATGTTTTTTCTTTTGGTTTTGGGTTGATTGTTGTCCAATCAATGTTACCAGGTGTTGGGTAAGGTGATGTTAGTGAGGTATTTGATATTGGATATCCATTTTTAACAGATAATTCCCATATGTCGTATGTTATTCCTTGTCCAACATTTGCATATAATTCTATATTTTTAGAATTAATTACTAATTTATCGTCATCAACTCTATAATTTACACCATTAAAATTTTCTTTACTTGTCCTATTACCGACATTATTACTTGCCCAAGATTTTTTATTATCACTAACTCTTGTTAAAGTATAACCCATACCATCCATAAAATCGGGTTTTCTAAATTTGTCCATATATTCTTGTCCAAATGTGAATGGTTGTAATTTTGTTTTTAATGATAAATTTCTTGGATCAAATGATGAATTTTGTTCATCAATCACTTCTGGAGATCTGTGTTTAGGACTTTTTTCAAACCATCCTGCGCCTTTTTGATAAAAATTATTGTCTGTTGGTCTTGGGCTTTTTGGGAATCCGTTATCGTCAATACCATAATCTTGTCTTACATTACTATTAAAGTTTAAAACTCCGCTAGCAGTATATCCTGTGTATATTACTCCTTGTATTGAAAATGTGTCACTTGGATTTGGTACTGGTGACTCAACGTAAATAGTGCCTCCTGAAATCTTAGCATATTTTTCATCAAATTCATCCATTCTAATTTTTCCATCAGCAACATATATAATTTCATTAAATTCAACTAAAGCCTCAGGAGCACCTATAAATCTCATTATGTACTCTAAAGACTGTCTTGTCCCTTTAGATTTAAACATATATGCAGAATTTAAAATTACGTTTCTAAAATACTGATAATTTAATTCAGTTGGCGAATCATCTTTAGATTTTCCTGTATATATTTTTTTACTTGATGTTGAAAAAACTGAATCTAAAAAACCTTCATTAGTAATTGGTGAGATATCAGAATTTATTCCTAATGTTTGTGCCAAATTTGTCAGTAGTTGTGATGGAATGTCGTTACCAACAACGTAGTTCACGGAAGTCAAGTGCGATAAAGAATCAACAAACTTTTTTATTTCGTCAAAACTTCTACCATAAATTTGTAGTAGTTTTTCCATTTTTTTATCAGAAGTGTCAAACTCTTTAAACGCATTTGTTGTTAAAAACCTTGAGATTAAATTTGTTTTTTGTTGATCTAATATTTTACCAATTTCACTTATTCTTTGTAAGTAATTTTCAAATTCTTTTGTTGTTATATCTAAATTCCATTGATCTAATAATGGCCAATTTATTTTTTTTACGAAATTTTTAACTTTACCGTCTCCACCGGCTTCAGAATATCTAAAAACCGCAGTGTATTTAGGAAAAATGTCTCTATTTAATAAAAACTTTTCAACCTCATCAAATTCTAAGTTAAATATATTTTCAACTGTTAAATTATTTGGTTTAATCATTATTGTTTTGGTATGTCCTGTGTTTCCTGAAAATGGATTACCTTTAACCGTTAAATTAACAGTGTCACCTTGAAGTTGATCCGACGGAGTAAAAGTTATTATTTGATACTCTTCACTAAAATCATTGGTGTAAAACGCATAACTTGAATAATTGTTTGTTAAATCCCTATACTTAGAAACGGGTATGGGTGCGGTTTCTATTGTTCTTGCAGCATTAACCGTATAATCAATATTAAAAGGATTTCTAAATGCAGTTGTGTTCATGTCAAAATTTGTGACATCCTCTAACTCATCATAAATCGCGTTAAATGCTGTTTGTGCGGTTATAGAACCAAAAATATATTCTTCAGTTATTAGTGCCGCTGGAAATTTGTTTATTATTCCGATTATAGATGATGATAACCTTTTTTGTAACGAACCATATGTACAAAAACTAGTAATTTGTGTTAAGTCAAAATTAGGATAAATTTTAAAATTTTTCTGTATAATAGATTTTGTTTCTTCAATATTTGTAATATTTAGAGTTTCAAGATTTTGTGGTGATGAGAAAACTCCAGTGTCGAAACTTCTATTATTTTTGTCTTTTACATTATTTGTAAATTCAAAATTAGCATTAGTTAAACCACCTCCCGCAACGGTTTGAAACCCGACCAAATCGTTTGAGAAAGTTTCAGAACCAACGGGAGGTGCTGGAGGATAAAAATATTTTTTAGTCGCCATTAACTAACTATGTTTGTGAAGTTTTTACTGAAGTCAAAACCTGTTGTTTTTTCTTTTCTAACTTCATATAATAATTCATTGAAGTTATCCCTAACTTCAAATAAATTATATTGTTTATATATATTATTACTAGAATCGTACATAGTGTAAACACCATCTTCAATACTTTTTGTTTGGTTGCCATATAAAGCAATTGCCAACGTGTCGACATCGTGTTCAGCCATTTGAATGTCTATAGTTATTGGATCAAAGAAAGTATTAGTAATTATAATATTTTGGTTTGGTTGTCCAATAAATGGTGTTGCCGATGGTTTGTTTGTTGGGGAACTAGATGGGGATAAAGTACAAAAAATTAAATCTGTCCCCCCATCAACATATCTATATCTGATTGATTTTTGTGAAGTATTTACTTGTTCAGTAACAACCGGCTCACAAAAAAATGATGAAGTAATAACTCGATGAAAATTTGTAATTTTAGTTCCGTCACTATTTAAATACTCAACTCTAAAACCAACGAGTCCTTGATTTATAAATTTATTTCTATAATCGCTTGGTACATTATTTATGTCTATCACTATTCCTTTTACATTAGGTAAGGATGATAGCACACCACAATCAGTTATTGTTGTCCTTATTTCTGCGGGTCTCATAAACAAAGTGTAGTTACCTAACCTGTTAAATTCAGTAGTAGGTAATTTTAAATTGTATAATCCTCCTAATATTTCAACGTCAGCGTTACCACCTGTGTCTGCATTATGAAAATATGGTGTTAATATTGACGCAGCGTTTAATTTTTTTAATGTAAAATCTGTTGTTACATCTCTTGTTGGTGAGTAATGTAATATAATTTCAACGTCTGTTGGTGAAACGTCAGCAGGTCTTACAGTTCCGTATGTTCCAAGTGCCATTTTTTTATTTTATAAATAGTTTATTTTAAATTTTTTATACGGTATTGATTTTGAAATATCCATATCCGTATCTTTGTAAGTCGCCAATATTATCAACTTCACCTAACCTATTAAGATTTTCAAAAGGACTATACTTGCCTCTTTCCAAATAAACATCTGTGATTATTTCAGGTGCACTAACAAAATCCAAAAGATATTCATCTTTTGTTATTTTTGCCAATGTTATATCGTCGCAAGTTATACCAGAACTATTCATAACATAAAAAGTTCTACCATTTGTTAAGTCATAATACGATATATTATTTATTGTGTATGATGTATAATCAGGTGTTATTTGATCTACCATCCCAAACATACTACCTTTTTTGGTTATAACATAACCAGGAGTAAATGATTGTGGTCCCCATCTTTTTAAATCGTTTAATTTTGATGATGTATATCCAGAAACAATAAAAGGTACTGTTGTGTATCCACTAGATACTTGTGCTTCGCAAGTATTTATGGAATCTCCTGTAAAAATATAATCATAAGAAGGTGTTATACTTGACCAATTTCCGCCTTGCTTGGTAAATATATAAGTACCTAAAGGATTGGTTACGGTCACACCCGTTACGGGTATTGAAATTGGTTTTTCAACCACATTTGTTGCCCAAAGATTTGTACCTGAAAAACTTATAACATATTGACCATGATTAATATATGTGTGATTTAATTGATTATTTGTTATTTGTTGTGGAGTTGTTCCGTCACCCCAATCAACATAGAACACTGTTTGAGTTAATAAACTTACTGTGGGGTCTCCAGATGTGTCATATAATGTAATTGAATACGGGTTATTAGTATCCGCAGAGTATAAAAAATTAGTAATAATATCTTTCTGCAATACGTTACCGTCAAATTCAGAATAATACCCAATATCGTTAAATTTTTGTGTTAAAAATATTGGTATCGTAAGACCTGTTAATAACGAACTTGGTTCGCAAGATGCACAAACACCACACGTTAATTGATTACAACCACAACTATTTGTATTACCACTAACCAAATATGATATTCCAGTATATGTGTTAAAATTATATGAGGTAACCCCATTTACGGTATCACTAGTATAAGGAAAAGATATTAAATCAGTACTTAATACCCCTGGTGATATTCTTATATTATAATTATAATAAATCATTGCTCATTAACATATTCATACCAAACCACAGGGTTTGTGTTATCACCAACTCTAAATAGGGTTGGTGCTTGATTTAGTACTGGTATTTCTTTATAAATTTTATACTCATATGTGTCGTAGTCTAACATAATTTTATAGAAAAAATACGTTCCTTTATTAAAATTAAATTTATTTAGCCCACTTAACGATGATTGTGGTTCATTCATCATTCTAACAAATCCGCCTTTCTTTGCGTTAAAAAACTTACAAGACACGTAAAATTCATTTTGATCTAAAAATGACTTTTGTTTTAACCAATATATGAAAAAACCTTCTTTATCTGCACCTATATAATCTAAAATAAATTTTGGTTTTTTAACTTCTACAGGTGTTTGGGCAACACCTATTGTACCTGGTTCTTTTAGTCCTTGTTGTGTTGGTATTATAACACTTATTAATGATTTTTGGTCTTGAAAATTTTTAGTATTATACAAATCTAACTTGAAAAAACTTCCTTTAAATGAGTTTGCAAAAAAGTAAATTTCATTATCAAAAAATCCCGCATTTTCATAATCATCTAACCAATTACTTTGAGTTGCGGTTGTAACATTTACCGTTTGGTCAAAGAAATTAAATACGTAATTTATTTCAGTTTTATCTTGATTACTATCCCAAGGTGCGTGTGAAAATCTAGTAGTTTCAAAATCATTAATTGGATTAATCACTTTTTCAATTGTTTGTCTTTCAAACTCTTCAACTAATTCCTCTCTACCTAACATATCAAAATCAATCTTAATTGGTATGTTAATAAACTTTTCGTTAGGTGTTAATCTTATTTTATAATAATTATTCACAGTTGTCGTTTATAATAGGTGTTATAAGTGTCGTTTGAACACTTGTACTTCTTTTTATTGGGTATTGTGAAAACAAAATACTCTTAAATGGGTAGTGTGATCCGTTAGTGAATGGATTATTTACACCAATATTATCTCCATCTATATACCCGTAATCATATAAATCCCTCCAAAAAAAAGATTCTTCATATTGTGAATACCAAGCATATGTTGGTATGTTATCAACTTCACTAGCATTTCCAAATTCTAAATAATCACTAAAAGTTCTTATTTTTATATTGTTGTGTGGTTTATACAAATACCCACTAGGTTCATTAATTGGTGAGTTATCATAAAAAAGATTGTAATTAAACGAATACTTGTGAAATAAATCTGAAATAACATATTCTTTTTGTTCATAATAATTATACTCACAAAAATCACCCTTTATAGTGTCTCCAATATTAAGTAATTCATTATAATAAAAAGTTAAACCGTTTGTAGAATAGTTACCAACTGGGATATTATCTTTATTATTTGTTGATGTGTGATCCCACCAAGAATCATATGTATTTTTTAAAAAATTAAATCCCCATCCAATATCTATTGCCGTATTTTGACCAACAGGTGGTTGATTAAAAAAACCAAAATAACCCCTATTAATCGTAGTTATAAAAAGTTCAGTAAGTGGTTTTCCGTTATTATCTTTTAGTCCGGCAATATTTACATCTTTAACAATATTAAAAGAATACGTTTGATTATTTTCTTTAGTTGAGATTCTTTGTGTTTGATTTGGTGTGATTGCGGAATACTCTAATTTTTTCTTACTAAAAAATGGGTCGTTTTCAAACCCCGCCTTAGTTATATTACAGTCTTTAGCGTCTGTTAAAATTTTATGTAACCTAACATAATACCTTGACTTTGTTTCTGCACTATTTTTTATGTTAGTAATTCTTTTAAAATTACCAAAAGTGCCAGGTAAAATATCATTTGTAGGAAATTTCATATCGTATATAGTGAATACGTTTTTTTCAGTTCCATAATTTTCATCACCTAAACTATAAACTTGGAATGTGTTTCTATTATTAATGTTTATGTTAAGTTCTACATAATCATTTGGTTGTAAGTTATGATTTCCTCCACAATAGAAATAAACAAGGGATCTACCCCCAACAACTCTATTTTCTAAAACAAAAGGTATTCCTTGTTCAACATTAAATGTGTTTGTTACTGAAAAGTTTTCATTAGTGTATGACATTGTTTGTGCGGTAGTACTACTATAAGCATATGAAACATAATACGCCCAATTATATGTGTTAGCACTTTTTGGGACATAATTAATATGTCCCGTAATTCCTGTAGTTCTAAATGCTGAAAATTCATCAAACTGTGGGTGTCCTTCCCATGGTGAGTTAGGTAAAGACAAAGCATTAGCCACCGGATTTGTATAATAAAGATTATTTACATAAGGAGTATATGACGTTTTTCCGGTTATTGAATTGTTAAATATGTTTGTAAGTTTTCCTGAGATTCTAAAAGAAGAACTACCTTGTCTTTCTAAGTTAAATCTTTCTTCAGCATCAACAACAATAGACCTATCACCTTCAACCATAGTTCTTCTTGTACCAATTAACGGAACCTGTAAACTAACATCTTTATCGGTACTACCAGCAAAACGTTTAGAACCTAAAACTACTCTTATGTCATTTTCGTTACCCATTATACATTTAAAATATATTTAGTTATGTATCTATTTATTGCAGTTTTACCTACATTTAATCCAAAATAAAAATGGTATGGGGCGCCTACAACATATTTGTCTGATTGTGATGAAGGCCAAGGAGTTGCCGATTGAACTCCATTTGAATCTGTGTTAAATATATATCCTTTTTGTCCTGTTGATCCATTATTAAAATATGGTGAAAATGGTGTCTGTATGAAACTTAAATCTTGGTATTTTTCAGAAAAGAAACCGTTACCACTTATGTTTTGATTAGGTGTCGTAAACCAATCATTTAATTCATTACCGAATATACTATTTTGATCATCTGAGTACCACTTGTACATAGGTACTTCTTGTGATTTAGGATACCCAAAGTTTGATGTTAATGTTGGGGCAAATACAATAGTACCAGGTGATGCTAAAGCTCTTGTCCTCGTATCTGAAGAAAAGAAAATACCCATAAGAGGGTCAGGTGTCAACGGGACGTATAGGTCATTCGGGTCGTCGTATTCATCTTCACTAAATGGTACAACTCCATACTCTGAATTAATACTAAACATTTGTACAACGTCACCATCCATTCTATCTTCAGTTCTAGAAAATAATTTATTAATTGATGCGTCGCCAGCCCCTATAATATTTTGTAAAAAGTTACTACTAATTAGTCTTGAAACAAAAAATAATTGTAATATATCTGCAGTTTCGTTAAATGAAGTTGATTTTAAATTATTCACGTAATAAGCTTCCAATGCCGGATTGAAACATATTTCTTTAACAAATTGATCCCTTGAACCCAAATCCATTAATGTGGTTGGAAAAAATATGTTATAATCGTTAGTCCCTTTGAAATCAACGTCTTGCCAATTTCCTGACAAATTTTTCTTTTTTGGTTTTTGACCAATAAAGTTATTTCCATCATAAGGTGTTGATCTATAAAATAATGAATTTGTTGTTCCTTCAGTATAATAAATAGGGCCCTGACCTGGTCTAAAATTATTATCTAAGGTCCCACAAAATTTATATTTTTTTGGTTGTCCTATGATATTGAAAATTGTTTTCTTTTTAAAAGAGTACATGTATAAAGTACCATTTACCCAATTGTTTTGAAAAACATGTGAAAAGATTCCTCTACACGCACCAAACATCATTCTAAACCTAGCCTTCCACTCAGCAAAAAGTTTAATATCTTTTGGTATAGATAACACGTAAGGTTGTTGCACTAAAACATAACACCCACCTTTAACAACTTTTGGGTCGTTTTCGTCACAAGGATCTTTAACAATAAAATCACCATTACTATCATAATCATAACATTTTAAAGGAACCATACCTTCGCAATTAAAAGTGCTTAAAACACTATTTTGAACAGACGGAGTGTCTCCTGTAAAATCCTGACTATTATTTGTTGAATCGGTAGGGGTTGAGATTGTGTTTGGTATTCCTAAGTCAACATTTCCATCAACTTTATAAAAAGTAAAATTTGAATTTAAATGTAATGAAAATGAATTATTTCCAGAAATTTCAGTACTGTCAGATGTTGGTAACCTATCGGATCTAAACACAATTAGTTGTGAATTGATAATTTGTATTGGCGATGGTGATTGGTTATGATAGGCTGGAGAATATACCCTTACAGTATCAGACGATACGTTAGATCCCTGTTGGGTATCTGACGCCAACAAAGTCCCACCTTCAATATTTCCTTGTGTTAAAATATTTGCAGTTTCGTCAAATACAATAAAATTAGGACCAATATTAACAGTCGGAGTAATATAATTAGTATTAGAGTTAACTCCGTCAGGGTTAGTAAAATACCCTAAATTTTTACTATCACTATTATAAGCCTTAAATGATAATTGGGTTTTGTCTGTTGAATTATAAAAATGTGGGCTATTGTTTGTAAATGCCGAAAACATAGTTTGATCAACAGTAAACCCAAAAGATTTATTATAAAGATTTGTTGACAAGATGTTAGACGTAACGTTATGTGTTTGTGGAGTTTTTTGGTCATTAAACCAAACTCCAGAAGCCGAATTTTTTCTTATAGGTATATTTAAATAAAACTCACCTTGTACTGTTAATCCTTGACCAAATGATTTTCCAAATAATGGTGATAAGTCATACTTTATTGTTTGTTTTTCTGTGTATGGATCAACACCTCTTGTTAAGAATATGATTTCATAATTTTGATAATTTGAAAGTTGTTGTAATGGATAAACAACATCTGTAGATACAAAAAAAGGTGGGATTCCGTATTTAAATTTTTGTCTTTTTTTGTATAAATATTTATTTAGTAATCCACCATTTGATGCTAATTGTGATTGGTATTGTGAAACTGTTCCTCCTGTTATTATTTGAAAATACTCAACCCCTGCCACGTATTTATATGTTGTTGTGTTACCTGTTATTTTTAATAATAAATTTGATGTTTGTGCCACGCCAGCCGTGTCAACCCATGTAACTTGTTTTGGTACTAAAGTCTGGCCTGTCTGAGTTACACCAGTTGTTATATTTAAGTTAGGATCGTTTATTGTTGTAGGATCGACAAATGTTATTAATTCTCCACTACTGAAACCATTTAAAGTGCCTGGTTCTACAAATAATACTAAAACACTGTCTTCAAATGGTTGTGAAATTGTTGAGTTACTTACTGTGGTACGAATACGGTTTTCGCCATCAAAATAACGTTGTCTTAAATTTGCTAAATTCATAGATTGGGATAATGTAACATCATATCCAACCCGTTTAGTTGGTGGGTACTCTGAGATTGGTGTTTTGATGAAATTTCCTTGTCTATACCCACTTAAAACTTGTCTAATCTTTTCATTAGTACTTGGTGTGTTTGTTGGTGAATATGTAAAAGGATCTATTGTATTAATTTCAGCAAGTAAGCTGTTATTTTGTGAATCAATAGTGTTTTGTAATGATTGGTTGGTTTGATCATTACTAGGTGGTAATTCTTCTATGTCACAAGGACAGGCCTCACAATCGGGGTAAGACATCATTGGTAATGATAAGTGTGAAAATGGGTTTGTTTTAGGTAAAGGTGTTATTGGTTTTGTTTTACATCCCCCTTTAGGTCTTGTGCCCGCAGTAAGAAAATTAATCGCTTTACAAATACCAAAAATAACAACATTTATAAGCCAAATTAATAAATTTACAATTAATCTTATTAATGGCCAAAGTAACGCCAAAACATGAAAAATTATAATTATTGCCAAAAAAGCCTGAGTCAATATTGTTATTATTAAATTAAACAGGAAAAATATAAAATCAAAATTTCTTACCCCGTCATTAACAGGAAATCTATTTGTTGTTGTTGTACATCTTCTATCTGTTATTTCTTTTATACCTAAATGTCGACTTCTATTAAACCCCCACTTCCATCTATCTACAAAATTTGCAACGGTATAAATTTTATTGAATGTAAATTCGTAGAATCTATCTTTACAATCAATAGCCTCTTGAACCATTTGTTGACCTACTGTTGTTGTTAAATCACCATAATCATTCCAATCCAAACTAAATGCGTATGATCTTTTTTGTTGGTCTAACTGTGTTGAGTTAAAGGTATCAGGACCGTTAATATTAGATGTTGACCATCCCCATTCTTTGACGTTTGGCACTAAATAATCACCTCTCATTATATCTTTTTCCATGCCAGATTCGTTTTGGTATTGGACTCTAAATCTATATTTTCCTTTTGTTGGTATGCCGACTGAAGGATCGTTAGATATCACTTGTTCTCCAAATTCGTTTGTAACAACATAGTCTAAATTCATTGGTACCTCGACTAACCAAGTCCCGTTTTCATCTATAACGTCTCCTCCGTTTTCTAAAGAAAATTGTTCTAATACGGGTCTACCATTTACATCGTAATTGATTGTTTGTCTTATGGCCAATATTTTACCTTCACCAGTAACCATATCGCATAGGTTACCAGCATCTTTTTTAGGTTTACAAGTAGTTTTCAAAAAATCTTCATTTGATGTTGAAAATATTGACCCCATAAAAACCGCCTGTGGTTTTATTTCTATTCCTAGTTCTCTAAGATCAAAATCAACTCTAGTGATTCCAATGTTACATATTTCTTCTTCACCCCAAAATGAAGTAACGTCAATGTCTTTTTTAAAGTTAACTATTTGTGGTAAAGAATCTAAATCGGTTGACGACTTAAATTGATTTCCGTTAAATTGTCCTGGTCCTGCTAAACCAGCTCTTATCAAATCTGCAGGTCTTAATGAAAAACAACCAATATTTGAAAGGTCTAAATCCATCATTATGGTTCGGATACCTAATGGCACCCCAACAATCATAAAGTCACCGCTCTCATTTGTTTTTGCAGTGAATTTATAATATTTTTCATAAACCTCTAAAACTTCACTTTTTGTTAATAGGTCTTCTCTATCTGGAAACGTACCTGTCGGTGTGTGTCCACCGTATTCTTGTCTGTAAGGTAGTAAATTATACCTATATCCATCTTCATTTTTTTCATCAATTCTTTTATATGGGTATAATGTTGATATAACAACATCGTTTTCATCAACTTCTGAAAGTGGAATGAATATTGAGACATTGGCGTTAGGTATACCATAACCTCCATTAACTATAACCCTACCCGCAACTACACCATAGTCTGCACAAAATCTTGTATAAACATCTTCTTGTTTTAACTTCAAAGAAAGGATCTCTAAAAAGTCAAAATTTTGATTTATGTTTATACGAATATTTTTATCTGAATTAAAATCAGTTCTGATTCTATAACTATTACCCATTAAATTGTTCTTTTAAAATAAATACTGATTTTTATTTTTTTTAAAGGTAATTGTAATGATGTAAAAATAAATAATCTTATGAAAAGTCTACTGTTTTGAAATTTTTGGTTCTTACTTTAATATCAACCTGATCAAATCTAACTTGATATACTTGCTCAGGCTCAGCGAAGATATTATCATCAATAAGTTGTATTTCTTTTGTTGCGGGATCTTTATATCTTTGTGATGTTTCTGAAGAAGAGTATTTACCTCCAACTTTATTAAAAACTTTTAAATCTGCAATAGTTAATACTCCTTGTAAGTTTTGGATTTGTTTTCTAATTTCTGAAACATTTACACCTTGCCCTAAATCTCTATTTGCAGGAGCCATGTAATTTGATACTAATGATATAATTTCTGTAATAACCTGTCCTTGGTTTCTATCAGATTCCATAACAACAGAAATATCAAATTCTAAATCCACAACTTTAGCATTATCAATTGATATATAGTCATTTACCATTCTAAATCTAGCCAAGTAATTTGCTAAATTATTTTTTAAATTATTTGATGTGACTTGTGTTAATTTTCCGTTATTGTCATAAGATAAAACCTGAATTGAGACTTTATTATTATTTTCCGTAATTGATACTTTTGCGGGTGCACCAAATCGACCTGGCATCGTATCAATTATTGATTTATAGTCATTAACCGTTACTGCTCTTTTTTGTGCGGCAAAATTAAAAGCAACCATATTTCTCATTTCTTCAGTAGTCGGCGGATTAGAACCCCCAATAGCTGCGGTAATATTATTAACAGATAAGGATTGTATAACATTCCTACTAACCTGATCGTTAGGTCCGTTAACCACAAAATCAATCGTTCCTATTTGGTTTATGGCACCTGAACCCACATTACTACCTGAACCACCACCTACTCTGTATTGAACAAATATTGTGGTATTTGGTGTCACGGTCAAACCTAAACCTATGTTGTTTTGATAATCCTGTAGTCTAAGTTTGACTCCGGTATTTGTAAATTCTTTTAGTTGTTGCTCAGGTGTTGTTGTTCCGGCACCAAATTGTACCTTCATAAATCCTTCACCTGTATATTCTGTAATAAATCTATTGTCGGTTTTAATATATTTTCCTGGTTTAATACCAAATGCGTCTATAGGTTTTGTTGGGTCTTCAACAAATACCATATCTTCAGCCAATGCGTCAACTTCATACCATTTATTTGGTGATGTTTGAAATTCAGCATAACTAGGAACAGATTGAAATGATGTTCCGTCTTTTTGTATTATTCCTGTAACCCCCAAAACATTTTTTTCAGGTAAGAAGAAATTAAAGAACGGCACAACATCTGTAGATCTAACAGGTTTTTTGAACACCTTAGTCGTTCCAGCAACAACGACTTCTCTTTTTGTTATAACATAATTTAATATATTATTGTTAGAATCAAATGTCGGTATTTTTGTTCTATTTACAAATCCTTGTTGATCGTACTGTGTTGAAAAATCAATATCATACAAATTTTCAAATGAGTTTCCTCCACCAAAGAACTGAGATCCGGCCCTTAATATACCTAAATACCTAATATCTTCTGAATCTCCAAATGGAGGGACCGTTATTGAAAAGTCAACAATAGCAACAGAGGGTCTATATCCAGGAATTTTAAGACCGTAAGTTCTTGCAATATTATAAATAGAAGATTTTTGTTGAGCGTATTGTAAGACGTTTTCTTGAGCTGTTCTATCTATATGAAAATGTAAATTATCAGCAATTGCCGCATTTAAATCCATCAGTACTGAAAATACAGAAGCGTCATTAAAATTTTGTACAAGATCAGGATAATACTTTTGTGTGAAATTAATTAATTCATTTCTTAAACCTACAAATTCTCTTTCGGTATATGCTAATTTTTTTTCTGCCATTTTTTTAAATATTAATAATTATAAATTCTTTAGAACCAAAAGGACTATTATTGTCACTGTAAACAATAGTTAGTTTAGCGGTATAATCCAAGGTATTCGGTCCTGGTGTTTTAAATATATCGGTAAACGATTCATCATCATCGGCTTGTGTGTCTTCAAATTGCTGACCTACATAATTATAAAAAGTTTCACCAGAAAATGGTGATATTATAAACTCGGGGACTTCTGTTGGTGTTACATTATCTATTGGTTGTGTTGCTATTCTTCTTCTAATTATGTTATTATTTACAAGTTCTTCAGAACTAAAAAAATCTATTGTTTTTATTTTGTCTTGATTATCTGTTTCTTCAGGAGTATATGGTTCAACTTTTATATCTGTTATATCTAAATTTGGGATATACTTTTTTACCTGTGTGTCAACTTCTTCTCTAATGTTTTCAAAAGTTTCTCCATCCATCGGATCAAATATGTACTTGTATATATCTGTTCCAAAATCAGGATCGTAGTACCTTGTGCCTTTTTGTGTTAACAACAAATGTAACAAGGATGCTCTTATTTCATCTTTTGATTGGTAGGTTAATCCAAAATATGTTCCGGCAACACTCTCTTGAAGTGGAAAATTAATACCAAATGTATAAACGTCTTGAGCCATATTGTATAAATATAATGTCTTATAATTTTATATAAATAAAAAAAATCACTGATTACTCAGTGATTCTTTTAAATTTGTGTTGCCCTTTTCAAATGGTGGCCAATAACAACAATGTAAACATCCCGAACCGCAACATTTACCTCTTCTTTTGTGGTACTCTTCTGTCATAACCATTTTACCGTCGTTCCAATAAAAGTCGGTTGGTTGTAATTTTGGTCCAAATTCTCTAATATATTGTTGTTGTACCCAATCTTTTGATGCTCCTACATTCATTTTAATTATTCTTTCTAATATTATAAAACGCTAACAAAACTTGGTATGTTAGCGTTCTATCATTTCCCCATGTCACTTTCATGACTTAAACTATTTCACATTGACCTCCAGAACAAGCGGCTTCACCACGTAAGTCAGTGTTATCTTGTGTCTCAATAACTTTTGTAAGATTAACATCTGTTAATGATTTTACAAGTCTTTCAAAATCTTCTTTTGTACAATCTTCAAAAGGAGCTTGGGTGTACGAACCACCGTGATAAGGTAATACTGAAAGTCCATTATAAAAATCTCGATTATTCCACATCCAATCACCAACTAATTCCCACTCATCTTCTTTAATTGACACAGTTGCTGAAACGTTATGTGTATTTTGTCCGTTTCTGTGACCAGGTTTAATCCATTCTTGTGAAACTTTTTTAACTCTTTCTAACATTTGAAATACTGATTCATGTCTTACAATAGACCCTTCAGGTGCTCTTTGTGGTATTGTAATAACCGCAGTATCGTGTGGTCTAAAATATTCGTCTTCAATTAATTCGGGGTGATTGATTGAAAGGTATGAATAAATTGATTCATTTTTTCCTACACGAATTCTTCTTAGGTAGTAATCATTATGCCATGCGTGAATTCCTGATGATGTTCCCAACACTAAAGATGAGGTCCCTGATGGTTTAACTGTTGTTGTTCTTGCCGATTTATTAATTTTAATAAGTCTTGCAACTCTTTCGTTTTCTTCTTTAACCATTTTAGCGGCTTTCTTCATGTCATAACCTAACACAACACCTGAACCAATACCTGTCATACCAACACCGATAAGTGCGTCTTTTTCAGTGGTTCTTTTCCAAATATCTCTCAAATAATGGAAGTCAGTATATCCAGCTTGTAAAGTACCAATGAATGATGCTGCTTTAACTCTTTTATCAAAATCTTCTTGTGATTCAATATCAGAAGCATTTACCTCACATAAGTTACAGAATTGGAATGGTCGTAGTGCGATTTCGCAACAAGGGTTTGTTCCCCAATCTTTATCGTTAGATAGATAAATTCCAGGTTCACCTGCCCCTGACAACTCAATACGTTTCCACAAATCCATGAAGAATTCTTTTGTGATTTTGTGACGAAGAAGTACCGCTGAGTTATTTGCTCTACCTCTTTGTGCATTTTGTTCCCACCAATTTCCTGACTTACAAGAGATCATTTCTTCATCGTCAGCCGAAAATAATGAAATAAGGGCGGCACGTCTGATACCACCAGCTAAAACAGCATCAGCAATATGACAAATGATGTCATGTGTTTCGATAGGTTTGAATCTTTCACCATCTTTTTTGTTATCCAAAACTTTTGTAATTTGATGAATACAATCTTTTAATGGTTGAGGTCCTGGAGCCTTACCTCCTGATGTTACAAGTATCGCACCTTTTTGTCTAATATCTGAAAAATCAAATACAGGTGTTGATGACTTATAACCTAAATATGATTCCATTAATACTTTGATAGCGTCTGCCCATCCTTCAATAGAGTCACCAATTAGATAACGTCTTGTTCTTTCAGGGTTTGGTTTTTTTATTTCTGGTAGTTTTTCGACGTGGTGTTTTTGAACCGAGTATCCAACTCCTGTTCCACCTAAAAGTAAAAACATTGTTTCAGAAAATGCGTCTACATGATCTATTGGCATGTATGCACAATTGTAGACTCTGTTTGGTGAGATTTCAATTGGTTTTCCACCAAATTGTAATGACCTCATAGATGGTAAAACCTTTTTGTCATACACCATTTTATATACCTCTTCTATCTCGTTTTTGATATGAGGGTATTTTCTTTGGTGCATTTCTTTGTTACGTGTCACCAACTCTTCCCATGTCTCTCTTCTGTTTAATTTTGGTTGAAACTTAGCGTATTTCATAAAGACAGTGATGTCACTTAATATTTTTTGCGAAATATTCATTTTATTCAAATTTAATAATTTATTTTTAAGATTCTTGTTGTTCTTTTTGTTTTTTTCTTTCCAACAGTTCTTTTATTCTGTTCCTATTTTTTTCTTCTTTTTTTTTT
>Ga0194115_10001280_pt1 | contig 32462 bp, 42 predicted proteins | sample TA2MahsurfametaG_3_FD_148656 | JGI IMG/M metagenome (GOLD analysis project Ga0194115, IMG submission 148656) | Freshwater microbial communities from Lake Tanganyika, Tanzania - TA2015002 Mahale S4 surface | ecosystem: Environmental > Aquatic > Freshwater > Lake | place: Tanzania: Lake... | reverse complement strand
GCACCGCAGCTCAACTCACACCGACTACGCGACGACGACGCATGCGGTGCGGCCTGGCGAGGACACGGGGCCTCGTCGCACGTCGCTTGGCGAGCGCGGCGCTGACGTCGAGGCGTGGCAGCGTCACCTGCGCGCCAACGGCTTCGACCCAGGCACCATCGACGGCGTGCATGGCGCGAAGACTGAGGCCGCGACGGTTGCGCTTGCCGCGTCGCGCGCGATAGTGCTTCCTAGCGCGCAGGTTGAGTTCATCGAGGCGCGCAACTACACGCGCACGTCGCGCGCAGCCGTTGACCTCGTCGTTTTGCATTCGACTGAGAACCCGATCCGACCAGGGATCGCGCGCAATGTGGCGCGCTGGTTTGGCGGGCCGAGCGCGCCGCAGGCGTCAGCGCATTACGTTGTCGGTCCCGAAACGGTCATTCGATGCGTGCCAGAAGCTGCCGTGGCGTGGGCAGCTCCAGGCGCAAACCATCACGGCATCCAGATTGAAATGGTCGGCCAAGCCGCAAAAACGGACTGGGCAAGCAAGGGACTTGGCCAGACCGATGGATACGATGTGCTCGAGCGCGCAGCAGAGCTTACAAGAGCCATCTGCGAGCGATGGCACATCCCGCTCGAGCGCGTCGATGCGGCTGGCCTTGTCGCCGGCAAGCGTGGCATCACGACGCACGCGAGTGTCACTGAGGCGTTCAAGAAGTCGACGCACATCGACCCGGGCTGCCAGGGTGACGCTCGTTGGCCGTGGGAGCTATTCCTCGGCCTGGTTCGCGCCTGAGTGCACCTTATCTGTGGCAATTGCACTAACTTTGCTCTGTGACTTTGCGTCAGGAGCATTTACGCGCGGCAGGTCATCGGACCCAGCAGCGTGAGCAATGGCCCATGCAAGCGCAGCGCGACGCTTGCCAAGCTTGATTGGCTGCAATGGGCATCGACCCATTGCATACGCAGACAGCCAGACGGCAGGCGTTTTCCCGCACTTTTGCTTGTAGTGGACTAGAATGTCATACGCGATGGCAACGCTGTCCGATGCACTGCGCATGTGCTGCGGCTTTGTGTGTGCAAACTGTGGGAACTCAGGCCAACGGTTGATGGCTCTGCTCAATTGCATGGGCCCAATCGAGTCGCACACTTTGCCGCCACTCATCGGGTAGGCGCAGTCGCCATCCCTGATGTATGTGCGATGGCGCGATTCCTCATAGCCAATAGCAGCGAGCAATGCAGCATCGGCAGCTGGCGACACAAGCGCGCCCTCCTTTCCAACCTCGACATAGGCCGATGCCATGGTGCGAATGCTGGCGAGGTAACGAGCGTGTTTGACCTCGTCGAGCTGTGGTTGTTCGACTCGGGCAAGCATGATCAGGATGGTGATGAGAATTTCGGTCATAAAACTCCTAGTAACCAGAGCACGAGCAGGCTCGTGATGGCGATCAGCATGGCGAGGTGAGCAGATTCGCCGAGCGACTCACGACGCTCGGCGCATTTGGGGCAGGAGCAATTCACGGTGCGATGTCGATGCAGCATCGACCTCCCGTCGCGTAGTCGTGCCAGCGCGGATCGTGCGACGAAACGAAGGCTCCGCAGCCTCCCTCCCGCGACCAGAAGCCGCGCGAAAAGGCGTAGCCAGTGGGCGTGCGCACCCATTCCTCGATCGCGCCCATCATGCGCGCGCCGGTCTGTCCGACGCACGACGGGTAGTCATGCCATGACGACGACCGGTCGAGGCGCATCATCTCGCGCGCGTCCCGACGAGCTACCAGCGACCAATCTGGCACGCGGTACGGCAGCTCCTGCGACGGGCAAGCGTCACGAGGCGTATCCTCGCAGGCATGCTGCCATTCGGCAGCGGTACACATGCGCGCACCGCGAGAAGCGCACGCTTCTTCGAGGTCCCACGTCTCGCCGCGTAGATCGAGGTACGTCTCAGGCAGCGCCGACAGACCGAGCACGGGGCGGCCATCGACACGAGACATGGGCCACACGTCGATACACGAGCGGTCGCCTGCCCACACCATGCCGGCAGGACAGGCGACCATAAGCCATGACACGAGCGGCATCATCGGATCTCGTAGACGGCGTCGTAGTACGCCGAGATTTGCTCGCGGTCCTCGTCGGTGAGGTGCAAGCGGGTCCAGCACCCGTGACGCTTGTGGTAGGCTTCCATGGCCCAGTATCCATCGGCACGCTCGGCCTCGACCGAGACGACGATCTCGTAGTGGTGACCATTCGGCGCTGTGCGCCAGATGGCCACATGGTGATCACCCCAGTCGCGACCGTACCATGGCGCGTATGGCGCGATTGCGAGTTCCCACGGCATCGGCTGAGGCTTGCCGTCGCGGTATGCCGGCATCCGCGAGCGGAGCTGCGACACAATGGCACTCATCGCAGACCCCCGAGCGCCTCGAGTCGAGCCAGCGACTCTGTGACGATGGCCTCGATAAGCCATGCTTCGTGCTGCGAAGTGGGTTCGATGCCGTTGGCCTTCAGCGTCTCGGTGGCATCGTATGCGATATGCGGGCACTCATTCACGAGGTCCCACGCGATATCGTTGATTGTGTTGATGATGGTCGTGTTCGTCATGGAAGCCACATTAGCACCTGCGAACATGATGTCAAGCGCACGACGAAAAAAACCCCGGCAGCCGTTATGCTACCGGGGCCGAGGCGTCCCAGGTGCGCTGCTAAAATGGCATATCGTCGTCCGACCAGTCGACCCGTGGCTGCGCATGAGCTGGCGCATCAGCTCGAGGTCCGCCAGCGTCGCGCTTGCCGTCGAGCAGCTCGATGTCGTCGGCTGCGACCTCGGTCTTGTAGTGCTTCTGGCCGTCCTTCTCCCAGCTCGAGGTGCGCAGCTTGCCCTCGACCAGAATGCGCGAGCCCTTGCCGAGCAGTCGCGACAACGCCTCGGCTCGCTTGCCGAACACGACGACGGCGTGCCATTCGGTGTGATCGCTCCAATTGCCGTCTTTGTCTTTGCGACGCTCGCTCGTGGCAAGTCGCAGCTTCAAAACGGAACCGCGCAGCTCAGGGTCAGCGCCAAGGCGCCCGCATAGAATGGTTTTGTTCACGACTTTCCCTCAGTATCAGCCATTTGTTTGTTTTTAAGTGTTTGCGATGTTGCCAAAACGCTATCGCCTGTTAGTGTCAGCCATAGCGCGACCCTTTGTACGGTACGCTCAAAGCGCCCATGTTCTCGGTATCGCGGCGCAACATAAGTTTATCTTTGAGAGGTGGGGACAGGTTCGTCTTGGGCGCCCGCAAAGCGACAAGGTGTGCTCCATTTGTCGTGCGCTCGTTCTGCAACGTCAGGACGAACCGAGCGCCATCGGTTAGCCCGGTTGCGCCTCGCACCATTTTAGAGACATCGGTGTTCGAGTCAGCCTGCGAAGCGTCACCGCCTCGAGCATGCTGAGCCGAATGATGCACGACGAGCACGGTCGGATTCCCTGGCACCGAGCAGAATCGCTCGACCGTCTCGACAAACCTTGTTGCGGCTGCGTTGTCCTTCTCAGCGTCGGGGCCAGCGAACCGAGCGAGCGGGTCGAGCACGACGAGGCGCCACCCCTCCTCGCCGGCTTCGGTGCGTAGCTGTGCGAGCAGCGATTCGGCTTCGGCCGTTTCGATTTTCTCAGCGCCGATTGCACCTGTCAGCGAGACGTGCATCCCGGCGAGGGGGAGCACCACAATGCGCTTGCTCGCTAGGCGCCTTTTTTCGGAGGTAAGCTGCATCGCTTGAGCGCAGTAGAACATGCGCCGGCTCACCTCCTCCTCGTCCTCCTCGCCCAGGGCAAGCAGCACGCGCCCCTGGCCCTCGGCGGGCACCTTAAACTCGCCTAGCCAGTCTTTGCCCGTCGCGACGGCGAGGGCGAGCTGCAGGCTCGCCATCGTCTTGCCAACTCCACCGGAAGCCGTCAATAGGCCCACCTTGCCAAGCGGGACAATCCCATTGCCGTTCCGCTGGTGCAGTAGCCATCGCCTGGGGGGAGGCTCGGCGGCGTCGAGCACCGGGCCAATGTCATGCGGATACCAAATCACGACGCACCTCCAAATTCTTCGGGCGCATAGACGCCAGCCATGACCTCGGGCCACACAAACCGTGCAGCTTCAGCAATGCACCGATTGATCAACATCTCGCGTGGGTACTTGCTCCAATTTGGTCGACTCGCGAGGCCCGCGCGCTTCGCGTCCTCGATGCTCCAAGTGTACGTTTCAGCCTCTGGCCACCCGTGACGCTGGACCTCGACAACGGCGAGATCGTTGCTGCACTTTGACCGCACGACGCGAAACATCTTGCACGAGCCGTGCTCGAGGCAGCGCGCCATCATGGCTTGTGCGCTCATCGTGGGCTTTCCTTCCACGACGTGGAACGAGCGCAGGCTGGCCATGGCTCCAAGGCCGAACTCACGGCCAGCCATGATGACGAGCATTGCCTGTTCTGGCGTGCCGTAGCCAGAGAACATGCGCGAGGCCACGACAACCTTAGCCAAACCGTATGCGCCCTTGCTGTCGGCCGGCTCAAGCGCGCGTTGCCAGTCGCCGGTCGGCACAATGGCACGCGCCGAGCTCGAGGGCTGCGACGGCGCAGGCGGCGGAATGGCGGGGATGGGCGCCGGTGCAGCGGGCGCGGGCTGCGGCTCGTCGAAGTCTGCATCGTCAATGGTGTTCATGGCGTCGGTGTCTTTCGTTGGTGGGTTCCAGGTTTTGATGATCGTTACAGGGTCAATGACGCACGCGGGAGCGTATCCAGCGGGCAGCTTCACGAGCTTTTGTGCGGTCCAGATGGAGCAGTTTTCGCGCTTTCGCGCGTCCTTTAGCGCCTGTCGCAGCTTAGGCGTGAACTCCTGCTCGTCCTCGTCAAGCGCGTAGTAAATGCCGTCGATGCTTTCGTACTTGGCAAGCAGCTCGGCCGCGCGCACGGGGCCCACGCCCTGGACGCCGAGCACGTTGTCCGACTTGTCGCCGCACAACGCGAGGTAATCTGAATAACTGTGTAGCGGCAGCTTGATCGTGTCCTCAGCCATAGCCGCAGTGATGACCTCGCTCCGCGATAGGTGGTGCATCGTCACGCGCTCGCCCAAGAGCTGCACGAGGTCTTTGTCGGCGCCCAGGATGCACGCGGTCCAATCGTGAGGCAGGTTTGCGGCCAACTCTGCAATTACGTCGTCGGCTTCCCAACGCTCATGCGCTGCAATCGGATACAGCGCGGCAAGGTCGGCCTGCGCCTGGCGCATCTGCTCAAGCGCGGCCTCGTCCTTTGGTGGCCGGTTTGCCTTGTATTCCGGCCAAATATCGCGCCTCCAACAGTTTGGGCTGTCGAGCGCGACGATGGTGTGCGTGTAGTCGGCGGCCATCGCGCGCACATGCTCGACAGTGCGCTGCCGAGCATAGGTCAGCGCCTCGGACGCGCTAGCGTGCCAGTTGCGCCAGAAAACGGCGGAAAAGTCGACGATTAGTAGAGTGGCAGACATGACAGACCTGTGGCGATGATGGTAGTGGTGCGTGCGCGCTCGTCGGTCGCTCGGCATCGCACGGTGATGGTGACAGTGGTGCCGGCCAGTCCGGCGTCGGTGGCGAGATACGACGTCGCATCATCGAGCGCCGCAGTGGCATCGGTGGCCAGCTCGCGACCGAGCCAGCGGCCTTGGGCGTCGTGCCAGTCCCACATGCGCGGCGCGTCGCTGGCGATGAGCGACCAGGCATCGGCGCTCATAGCACCGCCATGGCGACAACGAATGCTGCGCACATGGCGACGACGAATGCCGCGTCAGCGGCCAGCTCGCGGACAGTCACGCTGCACCTCGTAGCGACTGCAGGCGTGCCACGGTGCGGTCGGTCGCACGGCACTTGGGCGCGCTCGAGGCCGCGTATCGCTGGTCGCGAGCCGCGGGCTCGGCCAGACGGCATGCGATGGCGATGAGGCGCCCGATTCGCGGCGCAGACTCGGGCCTGCGTACCATGTCATCGGCCATGCGAGCGATGACGGCCAAGATGTACGCGCCTTGACGGTAGTCGGCAGAGTGGCGGATGTCAGCGATGCGGGATGCGAGCAGCAGGTGTTCGTGGCGATGTCGGTGAGTGTTCATGGTGCGATTATGTTAGCGCGTGCGAACACGTTGTCAACTGGTAATGTTCGCGCTTGCGAACTGGGCCTCGTGCCGTTACCTTGCCAGAATGAGCGTAGGTCCCGAGCTTTTGCGCGAATTTCTAGAGAAAAACCAAGCTCCGCAGGTGCTAGCGGCTCGCGTGCTTGGCGTATCAGCGCCATGCGTCCATGACTGGCTACAGCGCAAACGCACGCCGTCGGCACCGTTCCGCGTGGCGATGGAGCGGTGGACAGCTGGCGCAGTGCCAGCTGTGTCGTGGCTAGCGGGGAGCGAACTCGAGCTTGTGCGGGCGCTGGCGACTGTTCGACCGCTTCAGGGGTTGCCGCAAGATGACGACGGGGCGTGACTGGCTGGTGCTGGCCAGGGGCAAGCGCGTCGTGGCGAGGCGAGGCGACCTGTATGCGGCGCTCGATTATGCTCGAGCATCGACCAGGGCTCGAGGCTGGTGGACCGAGGTGCGCGCCCCCGACGGCGTGGCGCACGCAGCCGTTATTCCGGCTCCATATCGAGCCGCGAGCATTATGACGAGCTTGGACGAGCGCAACCGGCGCATCGTGCTCGAGAGGTTTCAGCGTGCCCGTTGAGCTGTGGCTCCCGATTAGGACGGTGTCCGAAGCCAATCGGCGCGAGCACTGGGCGGCTCGAGCGAAGCGTGCCAAGGCGCAGCGGTCGGCCATGCTGCTGGCGCTGCGATGCCAGCGCGTTGACGTCACCGAGTACCGCGACGCCGAGCTGGTGCGCGTGCTCTTGGTGCGAACAGGACGCTGCCTCGACGACGACAACCTGCGGGGCGCCCTCAAGGCCGTGCGTGACGGCGTAGCTGACTGGCGCGGCGTGGACGACGGCCATCCGTCCTGGGAATGGATCTACGCCCAGGAGCGCGGCAAGCCAGGCGTGCGCGTGCTGATAGGGCTGCCGCTTGCCGACATAACTTGCCGTCGCTAAAAGCATGTCGTATTAAGATGACATGCTAACCATAAAGCAGAAAAAGCTACTGGCTGCGCATGCCGATTGTGCGCTTGTCACGGTGGAGCGCGTGTACGCCGGCATGACGACATTTGGCGCGTCGTATCGCCGCATCGAAGCTGCCGCCGTGATGCTGGGCCTGGATAATCCGCCTCCGCAAAACAAGGCCGTCACTGGCTGGCGCGCTCGAGCTGCCAAGGTGGCCGATGCCTCGTGACTGGAGCGAGGAACGCTGGATCAAGGTGTTTTTGTGCGACTCGGTAACCTGGGTTTCGATGTCCGTCCAGGCTCGAGGCGTTTACCTCCTGCTGCAACGCGTGGCTGACCGGACTGGAGCCATTGAGCTCGGTGTGACCGGTATGCGCGGCATCGGGGCGCTGTTGCATGCGCAGTGGGACGAGATTGCGCCGAGTGTCACAGAACTGGTCGAGGCCGGTTACGTCGTAGAGCGCGAACGCTCTATCGTGCTTCCAGAGCACATACAGCAGCAGGCGTCTCGCAGCAGCGACGCTGCTAGACAGCGGGAATCACGGCAAAAAAAGCGCAGTCACGAGGCGTCACGCGATGTCACGCGAAGTCACGCGAAGTCACGCGATGTCACGCCGAGTCACACGCCGTCACGGGATGTCACGATAAGAGGAGAGGAGAGTAGATCAGATCAGAAGAGAGCAGAGCAGAGCAGAGACGCGCGCGCGCGCGAGGGAGCGGCGGCGGCGGCTGATGTCGATCCAAAGGCTCGGCGCATCGCGCTCGAGCTAGCAGCGCACCGAAAGTTTGCGGGCCTTGAGCACGCCGTCGTGGCCGAGGAGCTGCTAGGCGGGCTTGGAAGCCTGGCGCTTGGGCTCACTGATGAGCGAGTGACCGAGGCGGTGGCGCAGGCGGCAGCCGAGGCGGAGTCGGGAGCGACGGAGCGACGGCTCAGGCAGGTGCTTGGCTGGAAGCTGAAGGATGCGGCCAGCGGAAAGACGAAGGTGCCTCGAGTACAGGGGGATGATGCGACCTACGAGGCCGGCATGGCGAAGATTTACGCCGACATCGAGGAATTCAACAATCGACCAGTCGACCCGAGCGAGGTCCAGTTTTGAGGTAACCCATGAGCGACGACACGAAAACCGACGACATCAACGTGTGGGCCAATATCTTGGCCAAGGTGACGATCGACGACGAACAGGCGAAGCAGCGCGAATACGAATGGCGAGCGAGCTTCATTGACGAATGGTGGTCGCAGACGCGAAAGAACATCCCAAGCTGGAAGTTCGCGCGCTTTGGCAACAAGGTGTGGGAAAGCAAATGCGACCCACGCGTACTGCGAGCCGTTCGCGAATGGTCACCAATGAAGCTCACGAACGGAAAGCTCGTGGCCCATAGCATGGTCGTGTGCGCTCAGAGCGGCAGCGGCAAATCAACAGCTATCCTGGCTAGGCTGTACGAAACATCAAAGCGGCTGAAGGATGCGACCATCGAAGGCAGGTCAACCGTAAGGTATCCACCAGGCATCCTGTGGGTCACTGAGCAGCAGCTTCTTTCGGCGCAGGACGAACGAAACTTCCAGCTCATGAACGACGCTCGCGAAGTGTCGATGCTGGTGCTGGATGAGTTTGGCTTTGCCGGAGGTCACGACGCCATCAAAGGACGCACGCCTGTGGGGCTCGACATTTTGGGCAATCGTTACGACCAGGAACTTGCCACGGTCGTGACATCAGGGCTTTCGCTGGCGCAGCTTGGAAAGCGTTACGGAGTTGCCATCACGAGACGAATGGAAAACCAGGCGAAGGTGGTCGACCTACTTCGAGGTGGACAATGACAGAAGCTAACGCTACTGTGCGCTACGAAGTAAGATGGAAAGGCGCGACACTCGATGTGCATGACGACCTTGAGCAGGCGCGCAGCCAGGTCGAGACGTTCCGAGCCATGTGGCATCCGGTTAGCTCCGAACGGGCGAGCGAATACGCTGTGGTCGAGGTCGCCATCACGGAGCGCGAGGTGTGATGCGTCTCGTATGGCGGCGCAGGGCTGGCGAGCATGACGGGAAGTCGCACTTGTTCGATCGGCGGCACAGCTCAACGCTGTCCATATGCCGCAGGGCCAGTCTAGATTCATTCCGGCGATGGCCGATCCTTGCAACCCCGGAATTTCCCTGTCGCGATTGTGAAGCTCGACTATTTCAAACTAAGGCGTATGTACCCTACAGACCGAAAACTGTTTGATGAGCACGACAGCGACCGTATAGCGGGTCAGGCAACGGATGGCAGAGGTGGAGCATGGTGATGACAGCACTCACGATTGAGGAGCGGCGTGCGCTTCGAGGATTGGCGCAGACGCACAAGGAAGCCATAAACGAATTTAATCGAACCGAGTTGCGGCTCATCCTCGAAGGCTTGGACATCGTCCGTGAACGGATGCGGGAAGAGCTCGCCCGAGAGCAACAATATGAGACCGGCGGCCTGCGTATCGTCGGTGGGGAGGAGTACAACCGTCTCGTCCTGCTCCAGAACCGAATCATCGATGCTCTGGAATTGACCTTCTACTGACGATTAGGCGGCTGCGAGATGCCATGCGAAGTGGTAGGGTGACGACATGCCAAAAATGATGATCGCAATTGGTATGGGTAAGCCTGGCAAGAGTGAGGACCTGTCCGAGTACGAGCAGGGCGCTCAGGACATGCGCGACCGGTGCTGTGCGCTGGCCGAGATGTACGAGGCCGGCAAGCGACCGTCGAAGCCGCTTTACAGGCTCATCGACCAGCTGCCCTTGGACGAGCGCGAAGGAGAGGGGCCGCGCTCGAAGCCTAGCGGCAAGAACGAGGCGTATGACGAAGAGGACGAGGACTGATCGCGAACTCGACGCGGCGCTGACTCGCACGAGGCGGCGCATTCGCTTGCGCGAGCTGCCGCTAGTCGAGCCAGATACACGAGGCCAGCGCCAGGTCGAGGATGAGCAGCTCGTGGCGCGCATCATGTCGGCGGCAAAGCTGACCGAGCGCGAAGCTGTCGTGGTGCATGACCGATTCTATCTCGACATGCCGCTATGGGAAGTGGGGGACACAATTGGTAACGTGGGTCGTGAGCGAACGGCGCAAATAGAGCGCAGCGCCGTGATGAAACTACGCAAAGCAGCGAGGATTGTATGCCACTGAAGTCGAAGGCTCAGGAGCGATACCTGTGGGCGACTGACCCAAAGCTTGCCAAGAAGTACGAGGAAGAAACCTCGAAAAAACAGCGCGCCAAGCTGCCCGAAAAGGCAAAGAAGAAGGCGATCAAGAAGAAGTGAGCAGAAAGCCGAAAGATCCGATTCGCGAAAGCGAACCCGCCGCAGTATGGGTTGACCGGGCCGAATTGCATGCTTGGTCGGCAAACCCGCGCAAGAACAACGGCGAACCGGTGCGCCGCGTGATGGAGTCGATCAGGCGATTCGGCTTCGCCGCGCCCATCGTCGCCCGTACGAACGGCGAAGTCATCGCAGGGCACACGCGGCTGAAGGCAGCCGAGGCGCTCGGCCTCGACCGCGTGCCCGTGCGCTACATGGACCTCGACCCCGCCGAGGCGCACTTGTTGGCGCTCGCGGACAACAAGCTCAACGAGGAGGCCGAGTGGGATGCCGCAGCGGCGGCAAGCATCCTCTCCGACTTTTCGCTTGAGGACGCCGCGCTCGCAGGTTGGGACAGCAACGACCTGGACAAGCTTGCCGACGAGCTCGGCGCGAACGCGCCGAAGGAAGTGAGCGAGGACGAGGTGCCCGAGCCACCCGCCGAGCCGGTCACGAAGTCGGGCGACCTGTGGCTCCTCGGCGAGCATCGTCTGCTGTGCGGCACGTCAGAAAGCGACGAAGACATGGCGCGGTTGATGGATGGCGCGCAGGCGGATTTGCTTCTCACCGATCCGCCCTACGGTGTCAGCTACGCAAGCAAGAACCAGTTTTTAGGGGTGCGTCGAAAAAGTCAGGGAAATCGCGTTCAACGAGAAATCGCGAACGACCACCGCACGCCCGAGGAGATGAACGAGTTCTGGTTTCGCGTGCTGTCGAACGCGCACGCCGTCTGCTCCAACAAATCGAGCTATTACATCTTCTCGCCTCAAGGCGGCGACCTGATGATGATGATGAGCATGGAGCGTGCCGGATGGCAGTTAAAGCACACGCTTGTTTGGGTGAAAAATAACCATGTGCTTGGTCGTTGCGACTACCACTACAAGCACGAGCCGGTGTTCTACGGTTGGAAGCAAGAAGGCACTCACGAGTTTTTCGGCTCGTCGTCGTGCGTGACCACGCTGAACTTCGACCGACCAAACAAAAGCGACCTGCACCCAACGATGAAGCCCGTCGCTCTGTGCGCGTTTTTGATGCAGAACAACACGCGCGAAGGCGGCAAGGTTCTCGACTTGTTTCTTGGCTCGGGCACGACACTAATCGCCGCCGAGCAACTAGGCCGCAAGTGCTACGGGATGGAAATTGACCCGCACTACTGCGACGTGATCGTGAAGCGATGGGAGACGCTCACCGGGAAGAAAGCAGAGCTTGCGGTAGCCTTATGAGTCGTGACGGAACAACCAAGCTCACGCCAGAGCGCGCCGACCGCATTGTGCAATTGCTCAAAGCTGGACAGCATCGGTCGACGGCGTGCCAGGCCGTCGGCGTGGCAGACCGCACGCTGCGGACGTGGCTGGCCCGCGCTGACGAGGGCGACGAGCGATGGGTAGACTTTGCTCGGCGTGTGCGCGAGGCAGAGGCCGAGTGTGAGTCCCGCGCCATTATTGCGATTCAGCTCAAAGGCAAGGACGACTGGCGAGCAATGGCGTGGTGGCTGGAGCGGCGCTTCCCGCTGCGGTGGGGCGAGACTCGCGGCCAGCAGGCAAAACTTGACCAGGAGCGCGAGTCGATGCTCGAAACGCTTGTTCGCGTGCTCGAGAAGCGCGGGCTAGGAGAGGCAGCCGAGGAGGTGGTGCGTGAGCTTGCAGGCGATAGCGGCGAAGCGGATACAGCAAATCAAGGCGCAGGCGGCGCAACGCACTGATGCGTCATCGCTTACGCTTGAGCGCCTGCTGACGTCGACAAAGGGCTTTGACCTTCGCACGGCAACGCCGCTCCAACAGGCAATCTGCCGCATCGCTGACGGTCGGTCGCTAGACGGCCTCGAGCGCGTGCAGCTGCTCGCAAACCCTGGCGCATACGCTGAGGACATACGCGAGCGCGCAACGCTGGCGTGGTCGATTGGCGACGTAGATGCTCTGCCAAGGCACAGGCCAGCCGAGCTCTACATTGTTGGACCTATCCGCAGCGGCAAGTCGCTGATGACGGCAGCGGTCAGCGTCGCTGCGACGCAGCGGTGCGACCTGTCGCTAGTCGGGCCAGGCGAGGTGCCGCGCGTGTCCGTCGTGTCGCTGACGACCGACCTTGCACGCGTCGTGCACCAGCACGTTGTCGGCAGGTCGACGGCGTCACCGGCTTTGAAGCGCCTGACGATGGGCGACGCGACGTCCGATAGCGTCATGTTTCGTCACCCGACCGGCGTCCCGGTCGAGGTCAAAATTGTTGCTGGCGCTCGCGCTGGCGGGTCGCTTGTCGCGCGCTGGTCAGCGGGCGTTGTGTTTGATGAGTTCACCCGCATGACGGGGCACGAGGACGGCGTGGTAAACTTCGACGACGCTCGCGCCGCCGTGTCGGGTCGCCTATTGCCAGGCGCGCAGCTATGCGGCATCGGCTCGCCTTGGGCGCCATTCGGACCGGCCTACAGGCTCGTCACTGAGGCGTGGCAGGCGCCCACACGCGAGCGCGTCATCATTCGCGCGGTCGGGCCCGCAATGAATCCTGTCTATTGGACGCCTGAGCGCTGCGAAGAGTTGCGTCGTCGCGATCCGATGGCGTTCCGCACCGACGTGCTGGGAGAGTTTGCCGACCCTGAAGCGGCGCTGTTTACAACTGACGACCTCGCAGCCGTGACAAGGCGCGATGCCGTCGAGCTGCCGCCAATTGACGGCCACCATTACGTCGCAGCAATGGACCCCGCTACGCGAGCCGATGCATGGACGCTGGTAGTCGCGACGAGGTTGAAAGGCGGCAAGCTGGCCGTGGTTAAGGCGCGCCAATGGCAGGCGACGCGCGGCGCTCCGCTGTCGCCTGACGAGGTGTTGCGCGAAGTAGCCGAGGAGCTGCGCCGCTACGACGTCGCGCGCGTGGCCACCGACCAATGGGCAGCCGATGCGCTGGCCGACATTGGCGCTCGGCACGGCCTGTTCTTGGCGTCGGAGGCAATCACCGCATCGCGCAAGGTCGAGTTGTTCGAGTCGCTGAGAGCGCTGGTGCTGTCTCGAGGCGTGGAACTGCCGCCCGTGCGCGAGCTGCTGGACGACATTCGTCGCGTACGAAAGCGCGTGACGCAGTCGGGCATCAGCATTGAGCTGCCACGCGCTGGCGGTAGACATTGCGACTACGCGTTCGCTGCGGCGCTTGCGCTAGCGCAGCCCGTGGGCGAGCCTGCCGACAATTCGCGATCTCTGCCCGATGGGTGGGAGGCGTGGGAAGTCGAGGAGGCCGACCGCCTTGCTCGGCGTTTACGAGGAGGCGACGAGGATGACGACCAAGAAAGCGAGCTCGACCCCTGGGACTGACCGATTGCGAGAGGTGCTCGAGGTGCTGCGAGCGTATGGTGTGACTCGATACCGTGAGGCCGAGCTCGAGCTTGAGCTTGGGCCATTGATGCCGCCGAGGACGCTTGATGACTTTGCGACGACTGGCGTCGAGTCCGAGGGCGATGACGGCAGGTTTGACCATGTGGCCATTAGGCCGCGACGTAACGATGAGGTAGACCGGTGAAACTGAAGCGAGCAATCTTTGTGTCATCAACCGAAGCGCCTGGTCGTCATGACCGCGTGGCGTTTCTGCAATCAACCGAGCCGCAACGGAAAGACTGTTACGTTGCCGACCTGTGGCTGGGCCCGCTTGGCGTCATGGCTGGCGAAGACGTGTACCCGATGCACATGTTTCGTCGGCTGACCGTCGATGGCGCAAACGTAGCCAGGCATGTTGGCGACGAGCCCGTCAGCGACAGCGTAGTCGTCGAGCGCGATGCGTTCCTGGCCGCAATGTCTGGCGCTGTGTCCAGTGACCTTGCGGGCCTTGCCGCTCGAGAGTCGTCAGAGCCAGCCAAGCGCCGAGGTCGGCCATCAAAGCCCAAGGAATGAAAACGCCTGGCATGCGACCGATGAGACGCACCCAGGCACGGTCCCGCGAGATGGCGAGCGGGACGTGATATGTATACGCGCGAGGAATTGAGCATGAAGCCTAATCGTTGGTGGACCGCAGAAGAAAACACGTTGGCAGCCGACACAATTGGGGCTGCTCGAGCTGTCGATACGGCCACCAGCGCCAGGCGCGCGCAGATTCTCGAAGCCTACTGCCTGTACGGTGACGAAACGGCGCTACCCGAAAACGTCATTGAGCTGCGAGCGCATCCGAGCGTGACGCGCAACGTGCTGGCGCTCGCCGTCGATACTGTCATCAGCGAAATCACGCAGACTAGACCTAGACCGATGTTTGTGACAATCGGCGGCGATTGGCTCGAGCAAGAGCGCGCCCGCAAGCTCACCTACTTTTGCGATGCGGAGTTTGACGCGAGCGGCGTGCATTCCTTGGCAGAGCAAGCAGCGCGCGATGCTGTGATTGCCGGGCTCGGAATTTTGCGGCCTCGTATCGACCCAACAAACCCGAGTCAAGTCATTGTCGAGCGCATCTTCCCGCCAAACTTCCTGGTGGACGATCGTGGCGCTGTCGACGTCATGCCTCGGTCGTTCTTTGTCAGACACCTCATTGACCGTTGGCAGCTGGCAAATCTGTATCCGTCGAAGGCATCCGAAATCGAGATGGCTCCGACTGTCGACGCTCGCGCCTGGTATGTCGACGGGCCGCGCTCGAGCGACATCATTGAGGTGATCGAAGCCATCCACCTTCCCAGCGGCAAGGACGCTGGCGACGGAAGGCATGTGCTGGTCATCGAGACCGCAGTGCTTGCCGATGGTGAGTACACCTATGACGAGCCGCCGTTTTGCTTCATCCGCGCTGTAAAGCCGCTGCGTCGCTTCTGGGGCCTATCGCTTGTGCAGCGCGCTGCGCCAACGCAAACCGAGCTCAATCGCGTGCTGCGTCGATGGAATGAAAGCCTCCGGCTTAACGCGACCGCGTTGTGGTTTCTAAACCGTCAGTCACGCGTTGTGAAGGCTCACATGGTCAACGGCATCGGCTCGATCGTGGAGCACGACGGCCCTCCTCCGCAGCAGATGACGCCGGCCATCATGCACCCACAGGTGTCGGCGTACATTGAGCAGTGCGAGCAGCGCGTGTTTAGGCTCATGGGCGCTAGCGAGCTTGCGGCAACGTCGTTGAAGCCCGCTGGCCTAAACAGTGGGCGCGCGCTTCAGGCTTACAACGACGTCCAGTCGCGACGCTTTATCGGCCTTGAGCGGCAGTATGAGCAGCTGTACGTCGACCTAGCAAAGCTGGTCGTCGCGCTGCACAAGGAAATCAGCGACGAAGACCCGAGCCACGAGATTGTGTGCAGCGATGGCCCGTCACGCACGACGCGCATCAAGTGGCAAGACATCGACCTGGAGGAAGGGCGTTTTCGCGCTCGCGTATTCCCAGCGTCTGCGTTCCCCACGTCGCCAGCTGCCAAAATTCAGATGCTACAAGAGATGCTGGCGGGTGGCGTAATCGACCAGCAAAGCTTCTACGAGCTGGCGCTAGACGTGCCCGACCTTGAGAGCGTGCGCAACCGTGTGGTCGCGCCAATTGAGCTAATCCACAAACGGCTGGCCAAGATGCTTTACGACAACGTGTACATGCCGCCGGAGCCAACGATGGACCTGGCGCTTGCGTTGCGCGAAACGACGCTCTCCATTCAGCGCGCCGAAATCGACGACATCCCTGAAGAGCGCGTCGACCTGCTTCGACAATTCTTGACGCATGTGCAGATGCTACAGGCCGCTGCCGCTGCGCCGCCTGCTGCGATGTCGCCGATGCCACCCGACATGGCCGGCATGCCGCCGATGCCTGGACCCGAGGCCATGCCTTCGATGCCGCCCGAGATGATGGGAGCGATGCCGCTTCCCAGTTAGGAGATGACGAGAGATGAGCGAACAAGCAATTGAGACCACGCCAGCGCCGGTGACGCATACCGGCTCGCCTTCCCTTGACGAGCGGCTTGCAGCCGCAGCCGAGGCTATCAGCATCGATGACGACGAGGCGCTGCCGCCTGCGCTTAAGGTCGCGCCAAAGGCCGATGAAGCGCCGCAGGACGCTGAGGAGGCGACCGACGACGCCGAGGCTAAGGCAGACGGCAAAAATGAGCTAAACGCCAAACCAAAGGGCAAGGACAGCGAAAAGCCAAAGACGCGAAACCAGATTCGCGACCTTGCCGCAGAGTGGGCAACCGCGAGGCGTGCGCAGCAGGCGAACGTGAAGCGAGCGCAGGAGTTGGAGGAGCGTGCGCGACAGGTCGAGGCCGAGCAAGCGACTGCTCGCGAGGTGGCGCAACTCATGGGACGCGATCCAATCCAGGCAGTCGAGCGCCTGGCCAAAATCGCAAACATGACGCCATCGCAGTATCTTGAGCGCCTACAGCACGCGTATATTCACGGCGACGAGCCGCAGCGGCGCGCCGACGACCCGGTGGCGCGTGAGCTGGCCGAGGTGCGCCAGGAGCTTGAGCGCATGCGTGCCGAGCGCCAACAGGCCGAGGCCGAGGCGCAACAGGCTGCGTACCAGCAACAGCTTGCGCAGGTTGCGCAGCACGAAACGCAGCTGTGTTCAGAGCTGGCGAGCGGTTACGCCGAGGAATTCCCTGACCTCGCGGCACTGTCGCCCGAAGCTATGCAGCGTCAGGTTAGCGATGCCGTTAATTGGTTTTTGTCTAACGGTTATCAGGTAGGGCGCTTTGAGGTTTTGCAAGCGGCCAACAATGTGGTCCGCAAGACGCTTGACGAGATGGGTGTAGCTGGTAGGCTGACATCACGGGCTGCCTCCGCGCCTGCTACTACGGTAGAAAAGTCGAGGCGAGCGGCGCCACAGCCGCGCAACGGCTCCAATGGCCGGTACATCCCGACTGCTGCGGCTGCCGCTGAATCCAGCGCGCCGCGTCGAATGACCGTCGACGAGCGATTGCGCGAAGCCGAAAAGCTGCTTTGGGCGTCCGAGTAATCGGCGGCTAACAAATCATTTTTTTCTGGAGACACATTATGGCATCTATGAACATGACGTCCTTCAGCTCGGCGCTGAAAATTATCTATCCCGATTCGCTCGAGGAGGTCTGGTACCCCGAAGCGCCTTTCTTGGCCTGGGTCCCGAAGTCTTACGACTTCGAGGGTGTGACCAAGCAGACCAACGCGATCATCAGCGGTATTCGTGGGTCAACCGATTTCGGAACCGCGCTGAATACCAAGTCGGCGCCCGCGATGGTGAAGTTTAACGTCACCCGAAAGAAGGATTACGTCATCGGCTCTATCGACAACGAAACGATGATGGCGAGCGCCTCGAACAAGGGCGCAATCGCGAAGGCGATCAAGACTCAGGTGGACGCCGCAGCGTATGAGTACGGTCGCTCGGCTGCGTTTCAGGCGTGGGGCGACGGCTCTGGCGTTCGCGCCACGATGACCGCGTACAACGCCGGCACCAACGTCGCGACCCTCAGCGACCGTCGCGCCGCTGTGTATTTTGAAATCGGCATGGAGTGCCAGGTGAAAAACGCCGCCTCCGGCGCCATTCTCCCTGGCCTCTACACCGTAACGGCGGTCGACCTCGACGCTGGAACTGTGACGTTTTCGCTGTCGGGCGGCGCCGTTGCTCCGGTCATCGGCAACGAAACCCAGCTCGGGCGCAACGGCGACTTTGTCGCTGGTGTTGGCAACTCAAACTGCATCAGCGGCGTGTTTGCGTGGATTCCAACGGCCTCGCCGTCATCCTCGCCGTTCTTTGGCGTCGACCGTTCCGTTAACCCGGTTCGCCTTGCCGGTGGTCGAGTCAATGGTGGCGCCAAGACGATCGAGGAGGTCATCTTTGACAGCCTCGGTCGCGGTCGCACTAACGGCGGAAGGTTCGACTGTTTGTGGATGAACTCCGAGCGCGCCGCAGAGCTCCAAAAGTCGATGCAGGCAAAGGCTTTTGTTGAGGTGCAGTCTGCCGGCAAAGCCAAGGTCGGCTTCAACGGCTTCCAGATTGTGACGCCGCAGGGTCCGCTTATGGTTATGGACGATCCGAACTGTCCGTACGCCACCGGCCTTCTCACCCGTCGCGATGCGTGGGAATTTGCTTCGCTTGGCGATGCTCCGCACTTTTCCGAAGAGGACGGGCGCCGCTTCCTTCGTGAGTCGACGTCGGATGGTATCGAGTTCCGCCTCAAGGCGTACGCAAACCTTATCTGTCATCGTCCCATTGACAACATCGTCATCAGCTTTGACGCGCCCTGATAACGGGCTCAACTAGGAGACATGCAATGCCTATCAAGCCCGCAACTGACCTGGTCACGCCGTTTGCTCACACTCTGACTACCGGCGAAGACGACCTCGACTACGCGCTGCGCTCGCACACGTTTTTCGTACGCCTGCCAGCGGACATGGCGCCTAACACCGCCACCGAGCACCGCCTCGGCTTCTTCGATGTGGCCACGACGCTGCTCTCGGTAAAGATTCTTTCCGAAGCCGCGACGGCGGCGGATAACACCGACTATGCCGTGCTGAACATTGCTGTCGGCGATGTGGCTGGAGGCGCCCTGGGGACCCCCGTTGCGTCGCCTGACACCCGAGCGGCGTCGCTCAATGGCCTCGCCAGCAACGTGGCCAAGACGCTTTACAGCGGCTCGTCGCAGATTTCCGCAAACCAGAGACTTTGCCTTAACGTGACTAAGGCAGGGGCAGGCAAGATTGTCGGAGCCTGCACCATTGCCGTCACCTTTAAGGTGCAGTGATGGCTACAACGCAAAAGGGCATGTACCATCCGTATGCGCACCATCGTGGCGCTACGGTTGGGTCCTTCCAAGTGGTGGCCAACGCCGTCCCGTTTGTGAGCAATGACCCCGGCGGCATCGTCGCAAGCATTGCAAAGCCTGCGATGACGACGGGCGTCTATGTGATCACGCTGAAGCGTCGATATAGCCGCGTTCAGGCCGTAGTCACTACGGACGCGCTGCTGCGCGATGCCAAGGTCACAAATGTCGTTGCCGGCGGAACGGCGAACAACACGATCACCGTGACGTTTACGGACAAAGCTGGTGTTGCCGACGATGCCGCTGGTGCCGTCGCTACTCTCGCCTTCTACGGCTACGATTCGTGACGTGACGTGATGTATGCAACGGGTCAGGGTGCCATTCCACACGCGCCCTGACCCGTTGTGCTATTTGTGAGGTCAAGCCATGCCAGCTAACGTGACACTTAGCCAAATGCGCGAGCGAGCTCGTGACATGGCCGACATGCAGACAAGCAACCAGGCACAGGCGTTCGTTAATGACGCCGAGCTTGACCGCACATTGAATCGGCACCTCAAGTCGCTCTACCAAAAGCTCATTACGCTTCGAGGCGACGACTACTACGCGACGCAGACGACGTTTTCTAGCGTCGCAAACCAGGCGACGTACGCTGTCCCGGCCAACTTCTTTCAGTTGCTCAAACTCATCGTGAGCGACGGCACGCGCTACTGGACCGTGCCGCGATACAACCTTGAAGAGTGGGCTGACCTGCGATACCTGCAAAACGTCTCAAGCGGCGACCTCGCGCTTTTGCGGTATAGGCTCACCGGGGCAAACGTCGAGGTAAGGCCAGCGCCAAAAACGGCAGGCTACACGTTCACGCTATTCTACCTTCCGGCCTTCGTCCAGCTCGTGAGCGCCGGAGATACGTTTGATGGCGTGAATGGCTGGGAGGATTGGGCCTGCTACGGTGCCGCCATCGACATGCTCATCAAAGAAGAATCGATGGAGCAGGCCGCGGCGCTCCAGGCGCAGCGTCAGACGCTCGACCAGCAGATTGACCAGCTCGCAGGCAACCGCGATGCTGGCAGGCCAGAGTCGGTTGGCGACACGATGAAGGATTGGGCAGACATGGGCGCCTATAACCGCAGAAACAGCTGGAATTGGTGACGCATGCCTCGAGCACGCGTCATTCCAAAGCAGGGGTTTTCTCCGACAAGCGACGCGTTCGCGAAACAGCAGCTTGCCAACGCGCTCGACCAGGTGCGCCGCGAGGTCAATACGCAGCCATTCTCGAGCGGCCTATGGATTCGCGGCACCACGATTGCCGGGGCGAGCACGACGACCGTGCAGCACAACCTTGGGCGCATGCCTAGCGGATACATCATCACGCAGTCGCTGGGGGCCGGCGGTGTGTTTCAGTCGTCGTCAACGACGACGTCAATCACGTTTGGGAACCCGGCGGCTGGCACAGCTACCATTGATGTTTGGGTGTTTTGACATGCCGAGAGCCAACGCATTTGTCCCAGTCGGACGCGGCATTGACCAAAAGCTTGACGAGCGACTGAGAGACGCGGACTCGCTACAGGTCGTGATCAACGGCAAATACAAGCGAGGCAATGCACTAGTGAAGCGCAATGGCTTCACGCGCATTGCGGCATCATCGCCGACGTCTGATGCTCGCGCGCTTATCTCAAGTGGCGATGATCTTTTGCTGCGAACCGAAAACCAGCTGTATTCGTTGGTCGAACCGACGACAGCTGTCCCGGCGCACAACTGGTTGGCGAAAGGTGAGGTGGCTCCGTTTACTGGCGCCGAGCGGCCCATTTTCTCGGACAACACATCGTGTATCAGTCACGACTCTGCGGCGGCTGATGGCATTGTGCTGCATGTTGGAGCCAGCGTCCGATACACCGACCCAGCAACAGTTGTCCCTGGCTACACTACCGATCTGCGTTACCGCATCGAGAACGAGAACACGCAAGCGGAAATCGTCAGCACAACAACGCTTTTAACGTCGGCTGTCGCGACCGGCGGGATCGGAGGCGTTAAAGCCGTTGCTGCTGGCACTGGAGCTGGCGCACGCATCAGCTTTGCGCATACCGAGCCGTCGCTTAGCAGGCTTGAGATTCGCCAGCTAATCGTTCCGACGCCGACTTCTTTGCCAGCTGTGCTCATTACGCACAACGACCTATATGTTGCTTCCAGCGACACGAATTTCCGCCGCTACGACATGACGGCACTCGCGGCGCCAGGAACCGCGACGTGGTCTTATGCCTACGTCAAGACCTCTCCGGCGGGCGGGCCAGGCGACATTTTCGTCGCAACTTACAACGGCGCTGCGTTTCTTGGTTCATGGACCATTGCGCCACCAGCCGGAAGGCATTGGAACTGGGTGGCCATTGCTGATGACGTGGCCAACTCTCGCATTCTTGTTTGCGCAATTGACGACGCGCAACAGATTAGATTGTACAGCCAAAACAGGACAACTGGCGCCACGTTCTGGACGCGGCTCATGCACACAACGGGGCAGCCGTGCACCGGCATCGCGGTAGCGCAGGGCGCAATCGCCGGCAGCACAAACAACGTGGTCGTCGCTAACAGTGCCTCGATGGCAGCCGCGACAAGCGCCGGCAACTACAACATCACAGCAAGCTACACGGATACAAACGGCGTCACGCTCAGCAGCGTGCAGCAGACATACAATGCCGTCGCTGTCAGCAAGCCATGGTTTGTCAACTTGCGGTGCTACTTTACAGCTCGAGCTCGCTACGGGCAGTCTCCTGCGCCACAGCTTGGGTCTAACTTTGACGTGCCGTATTCGTCGGAGGTTGTGTTTGATTTGCTCGGCGGCGGCACAACTGCGCCCTATTATCCGAGCATTGTAGCTCGCTACAATCACGGCGTGGCTCCAACAAAATCCAACCTGTCGCCACCATACGACGAGCGCGATTTGGGCCTTGGTTCATTCGGTGAGGTGCAACAGCACGGTACGGTCACGAGCAAGTGGCGCATGTCCACGCGTCGTGTCATCGGGGCTATTCCGTTCCGAGAGTACATTCAAGCAGCCGACGAGCTGATGCTAGACTTTGCTGGAATCACGACAAACGCCGCAACAACAAGAGGCACCGTCGCGCTCGGCGGCGCTAACGTGTGCTCGTATTCCGGCGGTCGTGTCGAGGAGCTGGGCTACGCAAGCGCGCCAGTTTTTTCCGCTACCGTGGCAATCGGAGCAAACCCCGGCACGTCAACGCTTGATCACGGCACCTACAGTTACATTGCCATTTTCACGGCATATGACGAAAAAGGAAACCTTATTCGCTCCATGCCGAGCGCGCCAGTTAGTGTGACTATTAGCGGCGGCGGCGGCGGGGCGAATCACTACATTGAGACGCAGTGGTTTATTTTGGGCGCTACTCAACGATGGGACGCCGAGAACTGGTACAGTGTCAGCCTTTTCCGAGCTGGCTCCGATGGCGTGTATCGGCGCTGCATTCAGCCATTGAAAGAGGCGTTCGGCATCCGCAGCAGCAACTACTTCCTCACGATTAGAGACAACGGCGAAGCCTACGATGTGCTCTATACGCAAAGCGGAGCCGAGCTTGAGGCTACCGGACCAGACGGTGCGGCATTCGTTGCCGTGACTTCAAAGCGCGTGTGGTTGGCTGGGTTTTTTCGTCGTGATCGAGTGCAATACAGCAAGTCGTACACGCCTGCGACGGCTAACGAGTTTGCGTTGGCTCCTGAGTTCAACGACGCATTTTCATTCCTTTTGCCGGGCGGCGAAAACGTTACAGGCATTGTCGAGATGGACGACAAAACCATCGTTTTCACGTCATCCAACATCTACGCAATCGCTGGCAACGGGCCGGATGACGGTGGCCGCGGCAACGACTACAGTGGCTTGCAGCTTATTGCCAGCGACACTGGGTGCATCGAGCCTCGTTCAATTGTCGCCAGCCCTGTCGGCACGTTCTTTCGCGGCTCAAGCGGCATCTTTGTCCTCGGTCGCGATCTACAGCTGACGTTCATCGGAGCAGCCGTACGAGACATCACTGATGTTTACACAGAAATCACAAGCGCCGTGCTTGTGCCGTCAGACAATCACGTTCGGTTTACCTGTCGCCTTGATGGCCTTGTCTCGGTGATTTTGGTCTACGATTTTGATCAAACCGCATGGATAGAATGGCAACCTCGAGCTGGGTTGCTTGGGCAGCTGCTGAACATCGTCGGAGCGTGCTTGCACCGCGGCGTCTACCATGTGGTCGATAAGTCTGGCGCCGTTTTCTTTGAGGATCAGTCGACCTGGTTTGACGATTCGACGCTGTACACGCAGATGACGATCCGCACGGGGTGGCTTCAAATTACGCAGCAGAGCGGCTGGCAGCGCATCCGCAAAGTTGCAGCCATGTGCGAAGCGATTGATGCTCACGAGCTCGAGGTGCAGGTGTGGCAGGACTTCGAGGCAGCCTCGTCGCAAACGTTCACCTGGAGCTGGCAGAGCATACAAAACATGCGGCTCAATGAGCTGGTCGAGATGCACATTAACCGGCAAAAATGCACGGCATTCCAAGTCCAGGTGCGCGACCTATACGATCCAACAAATCCTCCAGTCATTAACGGTCCTGGTTACGAATGCGCCGGTTTCGCGGTAGAATTGAGCGGCAAGCGCGGGCTGTATAAGCCAGGAACGCAGCAAAGGAACTGACCATGCCAGACACATTGGCCGAGTATCAGGCACAGGCGCAGCGCGCGTTGGGAGCGTATTATCCCGGCGCATACGAGGAACAGTATCGTCAGCGCGCCATGAGCAGATATGCCGAGGAACTGCCGCAGGCGCAGGCGATAATGGAGGGCATGCGCACTGGTGAGACGTCGCAGGCGCTCGCAGCGCAGCGTCTGGAGCTCGGCCAGGCAGCGGCTCAGCAGGCTGGCGCAGCTGTCGGCGGTCCTTTGGCCGCGCGCCAGGCGATGTTTGGCGGTGGGCAGCAGGCAGCAAACGTGACGCAGCGCGCTGCCGCTGGACGAGCGCAAGAAATCCAGGGCGCCCGAGAGGCCGCGCTTGCAGCGCAGATGCGGCAGGTCGGATACGGGCAGGGCCTTGAAAACGAAGAAATGCGGCGCCGTCAGCTGCTCCAACAAGCGCAGCAGCAATACATCGCGCAGCAAATCGCAAAGGATGTGTCGGACGAGGAGCAGCGGCGCCGACTAATTGGCGGCACGCTGTCATCGGCTGCTGGGTTCGCTCAGGGTGCAGCTACCGCATTCGGTGGCCCTGGTCAGGGAGGGTGAGATGCCGCCAAAGTCGCAGATTTTAGATCCAGCAACCGGGCTGCCGGTAAACGTGGCTGGTCGCTATGACTCTCCCTATGAAGAAGCGTACGGCAAGTCATTCCAGGCGGCGCTTGGCATGCTGCGGCGGCCAAGCCTCGAGGCTGGCCAGCGCGCCACGGAAGGTGCGGAGGGCCAGATGTGGCAAGCCCTCGGCCAACAACAACAGCTTGCACAGGCGCAGGCGCAGCGGCGAGGCTTTGACCCGTCAGCAGCTCGAGCCGCGAGCCAAGCTAGCGGCGAGATGATGTCGCAGGGATACGGGATGGCCCAACAGCTGCGGGCCCAGGAAGAGGCCGCGCGACGTCAGCAGATGCTCGACCTGTATCGCCAGCGTTCGCAATTTGATGTGCAGGGCCAGCAGATGGCGACGCAACGAATGGGTCAGGAGTTGGCCCAGCAAGACTGGCAGCGCCAAACTCAACAGCAGCTCAACGATATTGAGCGGCAAAACCAAGAAAGCATCTTCCAAGGCATCCTAGGCGCTGGTACTGGCGCATTGTCGCTCCTGTCTGATGAGCGCGTGAAGCGTGGTATCCGTCCCGTTGGGCGCAGTCTTGATGCGATGATGGGCACTCTAGGCAGCTACGGAAACAAATGACATGGCACGCGAAGACCTCATCAACGGAAACCTCGGTGGCTATGGCGAGCAGTCTGGTGAGTACGGATTGCCGTATGCGCCGCGCTCGATGAATGTCTACACCGGTCGCCGACGACTGGCCGAGACTCCTGACGAAATCGAGGCACGCTTAATCGCCGAATCGCAAGCCGAAGAGGCAGCGCAGGAGCGTGAGGCGCAGGCGTTCGAGGATGAATTGCTGGCTGGCTTGCCAGACCTCGAATTTCAGGAGGCCGAAGATGCGCTCACGCCTCGTGGCCCATCGGCGCGACCCGAGCTTGCGATGCTGGCCGCTCGCCAGGCGCAGCCAGCTGCGGCGCCGGCTGGCATCGTGGCCTTGTCGCGACCGCAGACCGTGGCAGAAATCAAAGCTGAGCAGCGCCGACTCGGTGTCCCGGCTGATGGTGTCGTTGGCCCGGTCACTCTCGCGGCTCGGCAGCGCGCAGCTCGTGCGGCTGCGCCAGAGCTGCCGGCAAACCCCGAGGTCGAAGCCGGCCTTGCTCGAGCTCGTCAAGTCCTCATGTCTGCGCCCGATGGTGCGGTCGCGATGCGAGGTGAGCCGCGGGTGTCAGCTGGCCGTGTGGCTGTGCTTCAGCCTGGCGAGGTGTCGCCGTGGGAGGCCATGATGCGCCGCAGGCGCGACGCCGAGTACGAGCGGGTGGTCGAGGGCGCCGAAGCGGCCAACGCTCGCCAGACGGCTGATATGCGAGCGCAGGAGCTTGGCGCCGCGCTCAATGCTGCCGGTCGGGACTTTCTCGGGCGGCTCAGCCGCGGCCAGGTCGACGCGTCGCAGTATACGCCAGCTGACCGGCGAGCAAAGCCTGTGGCATTCGACGCGCGTCAGGCTGCGGATGCGCAGATGAACCGTCAGCTCGACTCGTCGATGGTGCAGCCGTACACGTTCGAGTACGACGCAGGCGCTGGCCCGGCTGGCCGTCGAGCCGGCGTGATGGCGCAGGACCTGGAGAGGTCTGGTCCGCTCGGAGCCGCGACTGTGCGCGAGACGCCGCAAGGAAAGGTGGTCGACGTAGGTCAGCTTGGCGGGCTGAACGCCGCGCAGATTGGCCGCTTGAACAAGCGCGTCGAAAAGCTCGAAAGGAAGTGACCGATGCCGCAGGATATTTTTGGAGACATCCGCCAAGGCGTCGGCCTACTCACATCCGAAATCCAATCCCTTGGTGGTTTGCGCGAGGAATTGCCCAGCGATCCAGGTGCTGCGGCAATCGGTGCATTGCAAGCCAAAACCGGAAACGTTGCACTTTTTGCGCCTCGCGACAGCGCCATCGCGCAAGGACCTGCGCCATCAGTCAGACCAGTTGGGCCAGCTCCATCGATGCGCCCGGCGGCGGCGCTGGCCGTGGCAAAAGCTCGTGAAGCTGGCATCCCCACGGAGTTTCAGCCGCGTTTCGGCACCCTATACGGCGACGACTACGAGGCTCGCGTTAACGCGAGCGCCATGAGCCCGGAGCAAAAGCAAAAGGCGCTCGACATGTATCGGCAGGCCAAGACCTCGACCGGCATGGGCATCACTGAGGAGGGCATGCGCATCCCTCACCGCGCCGAGCAGGCGTTGGGCGCGATCGGTCAGGAGCGGTCTGCGATGGAGGCTGAACTATCCGAGCGCGCGATGCGAGCGCAGGAGGAGGCCGTTTCTCGCATCGAGCAAGACGAGGCCACATTTCGCCAGCAGAAGCGCGAGATGGAAGCCGAGCTGGTTGGCCGTCGTCAGGAGATGGATGGCCTCCGCACCGAAATTGCGGCCACCAAAATTGACCCGCAAAACTACTTTTCAAACCAGCCGACGTGGTCGAAAGTACTATCGCTCATTAGCGTTGGCATCGGCGGGTTTGCAAGCGGCTACAGTGGAGGCCGCATCCAAAACACGGCACTCCAACAGCTCAATGCGGCCATCGATAGGGACATTGACGCGCAGCGCGCAAACCTCGCGACGAAGAAAAGCGCGCTAGCTGAGTCGCAATCTCTATACGGCATGGCTAGGCAAAAGCTAGGCGACGACCAGCAAGCGTTTCTGTTTGCCAAGTCGCGACAGCTCGAGAAGGCGAGCGATGCGGCTGCACGACTCGCAGCTGAAGGTCGCACGGAAAACATCCGCCTCCAAGCTCGAGAAATGTCAACGAAGCTGAAGGCCATGAGCGATGCAACCGAAAATCAGATTCTCGGCATGCACTTCAACGACTACGCCAAGCGCCAGGAAATTGAACGCCAACGTGCTGCGGCGCAAGCGTTTGCCTCATCGCCAGCTGGTCGTGCTATGGCCGCGGCATCAGTTGAGGAGCGCGCTCGCAAGGAGCGGATGAAAGAACTCCGCGGCATCGCCGAGGAGCGGAAGTTGGAAGCAGAAATCGTCAAGTCTGGCCGCGAGATTAGTGGCGAGCCTGATGCAAAAACGGCTGCTGATGTTGCATCGCGAGTGGTCACACTTGGAGCGCAAGGCCAGGAGCAATTTTTGGCTCCGACAGCTAAGATCGCCGAAGAGCTTGTCACGCGCCAAGCTGCTGCGACCGACTTCTCGCGCACGGTCGATTCTCTGATTGCAGCGTCCAAAACCGGCTACTTGCCCGGTGGACTTACAGCCACAAGTAAGGAAATCAACGCTCTGCATGCAACTGCGGCATCGCAGCTTGCACGCGCTCAGGCTGGTGGCAGGACGACCGAGCAAGACGAGCAGCGCGCAGCGTCGATCTTGCCGAAACCGGCTGCGGTTATGGACACGGGCGAGATGCAAACGTATCGCGCTCTCGCGCGCCAGGCACAAGGCAACGTCGAGGCGTTCCGTCAAGCAAGCGGAGCACAGCGCGTCGAGACTCGCGCTCCGGTGTCGCCAACCAACCTGACGCAATTTGTCACGCGCTCAATCGACCAACCCGTGCCAGTTACATTCACTCCGGCGAGATAATGGCAGACGTCAAGGTCTACAATCCGCAGGGCGAGCTAGGGACCGTACCCGAAGGGCAGCTGTCATCGGCGCTCAGGCTCGGCTACCGGGCAGCAACACCAGAAGACCTCGCGCTCGAGAAGACGCGCGAAGAGTACGGCGGCTTGTCTGGCCAGCTCGGCGCAGCTACGACCGGCGTGCTGTCTGGCGCGACGTTTGGCTTGAGCGACCTCGCGCTACAGGAGCTTGGGGCAGAGGAGGCGATCAAGGCGTACCGTACGCTGCCGGAACTTCAGACGGCTCGTACGGTTGGCGAGGTCGGCGGCATGATTGCTCCGGCCTTGCTGACTGGTGGCACTGGCGTCGCTGCACGGGTTGCGGCGGCCACGCCAGCTGGTCTCGCGGCTCGTGCTGGTCAGGCTGCGGCGGCTAGTGTCGGCGCTCGTGTAGGTACTGGCATCGTTGGGACGGCGGCGCGATTCGCGGCGCAGGGTGCTACCGAGGCGGCGCTACAGGGAATTGGACAAGAAACGACGCGCCTCGCCATCGACAATGAGCTATCGGGCGAGCGCATCGGTCAAATTGCGCTTGCGGGCCTCACGTCAGCTGGCGTTGGCGCCGGCATCGGCGCTGGACTTGGCGCGCTTGGCGGCGCTGTCAATCGTGCGGCACAGGCCATTCCTCCTGCGCTTCAAGGGACTAACCTTGGTCGGCGCATTGAGTCGGCGCTGCTGCGTGGCCGCGCTCGCGTTGCGGGCCTCACCGAGGCTGACGCTCAATATGCTGACCTGTTGGCTGAGCCCAGGTTGCGCAATATTGCTTTGGAGGCCGACAGCATTGTCGACGACGTCATCCAAGGCGCACAGGCAAGCCCAATTGGTCGGCGCGTCGCGCAAGTTGGGTCGCTTCAAGACGACCTAGATCGCAAATTTGCTGGCCAACAGGTCACGTCTCAGGCAATTCGCGACGGTCACTTGAAGTTGGAGCTTGTGCGCGGAAACGTGGCCGACGATGCCGAGCGAATTGTTGCACAGCGAGACTTTGCGACGACGCAAATCGTGCAGGCACTGGAAGACGTACAGGCAGCACGACGAGCTGGACCATTGCAGTTTGGTCAGACTGGACTGGACGCACTTGAGACCGAGCTACAGCGCGCAATGACGCTGGCTGATGAGGCTATTGCAGAGGGCGGAACGCGAGGAGCAGAGAATCTGTACGGTGCGCTTGATGTGCAGATGAAGCGCGCCATTGGTCGCGCAACTGCTAGGTTTGAGCGACTAAAAAATCCATCGGCTGCCGACAATCGCGTTATGCAGGAGGTGCTTGAGCCGATGTATGAGCGCATCCGGCAGGGCCTCGAAAGTTCGCAACTGTGGGGGCGAGCTGCCGAGTTGCAGGCCGAGATGAATGCACCAATGACGCGAGCCATTCGGGCAAACCCTGCAATGATGAGCGAATGGTTTGAAAAGCAAGCGTTCGGAGCAGATCCAACAAACCCCTGGGTGGCTGGCCGAGTTGCCAGCGCAAAGAAACTCAAATCCAACCTACTAAACGCAGCAAGCCCAGGAACTGACTTTGCAGACCGTGCAATTCGCGAGCAAATCTCAAGCGAGCAGGCATGGCAGCGCGCCGCAGTGGAGCTGGGCAACTTTGAAAACCTCGGCGACTTGCGTCAGGCGTTTGCAGACCAGGCCGCTGTCAATGCTCGCATCCTGCAACACCTCGACCGTTCAACCGAGGCGGTAACGGCCAAAGCATTTCTGGATCAGATTAGTGGGTCAAGCGATTCGCTCGCAGGCGTGGTTGCTGGCGCTGCGATTGGCAGCGGGAACCCAGCACTCGCACTGCTTGCGCCGCTGATGAAACCGCGCCTCGTCATGCGTGGCGCACAGGTCGTTGAGCTCATTGCGAACGGTCAGGCTGGTCGCATTGGTCGAGGCGTGGCTCGCGTGGCTCGTGCGATGCGCGATGGATCAGTGGCCGCAGCTGAGCGCGCTCCAGTCGTTGGCGCGGCTGCCGTGCGCTATCAGGAGCGAAGCAAGCGCGTGCGCGACCTGGCCGCGCAGTCTGATGCCGTGCGCGCCGAGCTGGCCAAGCAGACGGCATGGATGAGCGACCGGGCTCCGGTTGCGCAACAGGCCGCAATTAGTACGGCGCTGCGAACCATCGATTATTTGAACGCCAACATGCCTCGTGGTCTGGCATCGCCGACGCCATTTGCGCCCGCATTGCCCCCATCGCGTCAGGAGATGCAAGGCTGGCTCGCGCGCCTCAAGGCCATTGAATCACCGACGAGCATCCTCGACGACCTGGCCAAAGGAAAGCTGACGCCTGAGGCCGTCGATGCCGTGCGAACGGTGTACCCCGAGACGTTTGCGGACATTCAAGCGCAGGTGCTCGAGCAACTCACGAGGCTCGAAGCTTCAGGCCGTAGGCCAAAGTATGCCGACCGCGTGCAGCTCGGCATCGTACTGGGCATGCCGACTGACCCGACCATGACTCCCGAGGTCATGCAGGCGGTTCAGGGGCAGTATGCGCAGCAGTCGCCCGAGACACGCGAGGGTGCACCTGGTGCTGCGGCGCCGCAACGTGGAGCAAAGGCACCAGACATGGCAGCCGCATTCCGTAGTGGTAGCGGCGAAACTGAGCTAACATCTGGAGCGTCATGAGCGCCACTTCCTACCTATACTCGTCGCCAGACTATGTCCACCAGGCCGCTATCGCGACAAACGTGGACATCATGGCACTTGACCCTAAAAAGCAAAACCGCATGTGCCGTCGCATCTCGGTTAACGGGCCTGCGATTGGCGCTGTGACAAACCTTGTCGTAACTCGAGGCGACGGTACCAACGTTACGCTCACGATTGTTGGCGGTCAGACGCTCGAAATCCAGGCTAAGGCTATCGTCGCGGCTGGTACGACTGCGACCAACGTCGGCATCTACTGGTGACCGGAGGGCGGCATGATCGGGATCAGCATCGACCTCGTAACGCCGCACAAGTATTCATCCGTTGGAGGAGCACAGGAAATGGCCGTCACCAAGTACACGCGCACGTTCACTGACTTTTCAAACGCCGCATTGTCACGAGATATTGTGCTGGCGACTCTAACGGAAAAGCAAGCAGTGTGTGGCGTCATTATTCGGCCCACTACCAATTTTTCTGGCGGATCAATTACGTCCTACCGAATTAGCGTCGGAATTGGCACGGGCAGCAACGCTGGGCAGGTTCTAGCGTCTCCGTTTGAGTGTGGGCAGGGCGTACTTAGCAGCACCGGTCAGGAGTCGTTTGGAATTATGTACCTTGGGGATTTTGTTAATCCCTATCCTGTGTACGCCCGAGCACTTACCGTTGGGGGTAACTTAAACACCGCCACAAATGGCAGCGTAGATATCTACCTGTTCACCCTCGATCTTCCATGAGGCAATCATGAGCAGCCCTGATACTAAGGCAGCGCGGCAAAGCGTCATCCGCCAATTTGCATACGGCGGCACATCCGGCGGCTTTGTGGGCGCTGGACTCACAATTCAAGACGCAAACGCTCCGTATAACGGTCTTAATATACGCCTTGCAAGCGCGAATCAGGCGTTTGTAGATCCAAATGGCAGCGTCAACACAGTCATTTCTTTTGCCACCATGGCAATCGGAGTTGGCATCAACGCCTATTCTGGAAACAGCTTAGATATCGCATCTGAAGCCGTCCGGTTTCGCATGCTTGGAATCAACCGCGTGTATCATCACGCGGGAACTGGATTTGCCGGCTCAGGCGCAAACGTCACACATGGCGCCGTTCAGACGACTAGCGCGACCTCAGCTGCGGTGTTTACGAGCGCCGCGCTGCTGGATAACAGCGGCACGTCAATTGAGGTCCGCGTTGTCGGTCGTGAAACTGGCAGCACTAACAGAGGCATGGCTGTACGTCGCGCGCTTGTCACGCGCCAAGCTGGTGGTTCTGCGGCGCTCGTCGGCGCTGTTGAGGCCACATATACGAACATGCCGGCTACTTGGGGCGCAGGCGTTGCACTGACCCAGGCAACGATTGATGTCACCGGCAACACTTTCCGTGTTATTTGCCAGGGCGCCGCTGCTACGACTATTAATTGGGCCGTCGAGGTCCGTTACCAGAGCGTGTCAGGCAGCACTTGAGGAGTACGACGATGCCATTAGTTTTCAATGATCCGCAAACCGTCGCTATCCAGGCCGCAAAAGTCCAGTCCATTATGATTCGTCTCGATGGCGACTTGGTCGTGTCATGCAACTATGTCGAGGGACCAGAGGCCGCTGATGGTTCGATTGAGCCAGCGCGCGCAGGGACGCACGCGTTTTCAAAAGAAGAATACCAAAGCGTCGACCCTAGCGGGTCAACGTACGACGCGGTCAAAAACGCGGCGTATAGGCTGCTTGCGCTGCGCCTTGGGCCCGGTCAAATTACTTGACGCAGCTCACCGAGTCGATGGGGAATCCGGCGTATGAAGTCGAAAATAAGCCGCAGCATCCTAATTATCCTGTCCGCTGTGACGCTCGTCCTGGGGCTCGGCGGATGCCCTACTCCCTCGCCTGTCCCCGCTCCCGACGCGCCATCGAGGCTCAAGATCATCAACGGA
>Ga0194115_10001276_pt1 | contig 32549 bp, 52 predicted proteins | sample TA2MahsurfametaG_3_FD_148656 | JGI IMG/M metagenome (GOLD analysis project Ga0194115, IMG submission 148656) | Freshwater microbial communities from Lake Tanganyika, Tanzania - TA2015002 Mahale S4 surface | ecosystem: Environmental > Aquatic > Freshwater > Lake | place: Tanzania: Lake... | reverse complement strand
CCATGTTGTGCTTGTCGGTGAGCGCAGTGATACCAGCGATACGGGCGCGCTCAGCCTCGGCGGCTTCGGCCCGCACCACGGCCAGATCATGGGTGGTGTTTTCCATTTGAGGAAGGGGATCGGGTGTTGGTGCTGCCGAAGCAGCGTCATGGTCCCTGAGAGATCGACCGAAACCGACTCCCGCGTCAGCTGGAATCGCAACAACCGATAGCTCGTAGGGGCTCCAGGCAGTGGCAACAAAGTCGCCATCGCCACGCTCCTCCATTTTGTCAATGGAGTAGCCGAAGGAAACATTCCTAAGAATGCCATCCCTCACATCGCTCAAGATTTCTTGAGCGAATGCGTTGCGGCTGAACCGCACACGCGCATAGCCTCTCCGACGTTTGTCATCGATGTATGCACGCTCCACAACACCAATCACTTTATCGGGGTTGTGGTTGAACAACAGCGGAGCACTGTCATTCAGGCGGCTGAGATCAGCTGCCTTCGGTTCATGGCTCAGAATCTCGTTGCCGAAATAACGAGCCACCGGATACTCCGAGCTAAAAGGAAACTCGAAGGTCCGGTCCTCAATAGCTTCAACCTCAACCACTTCACTGCGCTTGTACCTGCCTTCCATGGCACGAAGCGCAGGAACCTTTGTCAGTGTTGAAAACTTATGCCCCACCAGCGTTTCGGTCGCCTCCCAGCCCTCGTCGCCTTCGCTATAGATCCGAATCAATGCAGCAGGATCCTCGGCACTGGCTTCAATGCTGAACTCAGTGCCAGGCACGCCCAGTGTGCCCTCACGCATCACATGCTCGATTCGGCCGCGTGCAGTGCCGCCGCTCGAATCCCATTGCACAAAGTCACCCTCCTTCAGCTCATTCGGCTCGGCACGCTCAGCCTCGCCATCGCCGGTGGCTTCCTCAAATTCGATCGGCTCGAAGTCATGCTCAGCTAGCCACTCACGCGCTTCGGCAGGGCTGTACTCAGAACTGCGGAAACGGATCGCCTGGATTTCGCTTTCGCCTTCCTTGATGCCGTAAATAAAATCAATGCCTGGGCCGCCTGCATCGTTCTCTCGACGCAACGAGTCATACTGCCCAGGATCAGTCAGCCGCGCAGCATGTTCGTTCGGATAGGGGCGCCCTAATTCCATTGCGCTTCTGTTCTCTAATGTCTTGATTCTATCGGCTTTTGCGCTAGCCCAACTCTGCCCGGCATCACCGCCCCACGCCGCCCATGCAACGCGACCAGGTGATGGGTAGCCATCCTCACCAGGGCTGAAGCCTTCGCCCTGCTTATCCACCGCATGACGCGCGAACCATGCCGCCATCGTGATCACCGTGTCACTGCTCAACTCATCACCGCTCAGGATCTGCCCAGCACGCCGCGCTGCAACCTCAGTGCCGCCTGCACGGCCAGCCGCTTTCCAATCTCGATAACGCTGCGCTTCTTGCTTCATGCCATCAGTGGGCATCAAGTCCACCTCTGTGCCATTGATATTGGCCATCAGTAAGTCTCAGCCTCTTCAGCGTCTTCTTCCTCCTCATCATCCACTGGTCGCTGCGTTTCTTCAAATGCTGGCTCAGAACCCATGGGCCTTACAGCTTGCACTGAACCCCCTTCGGTAACTTCGCTTGGATCCGTATCCAGCACGATGTCCATCTCATCGAGCTTGGCCAGCTCCGACTGCCGCTGCATCAGCACTGCATCCAAATCCCCGCCCTGTTCCGTGATCACCTGCGCCAGCGTCTTGAAACCGCACCGCACCGCAGTCTTGTATGCATCCACCTCACGCTGTGGGTCAACCCATTCCCAACAACGTGGCACCCACTTGCTCGCGCGATACCGATCAGGATTGGTTTCATACGCTGGCAGATCTAAACATCCACTGAGCACAGCCATATCAAGCCAGTGGTCAAAAACCTCTTGATGGAAGTTTTCAATCATGTACCGCTGCAACACTCGATAGGTGTCGCGCTCCTCAAGCAGGCTCAATCTGCTGCTGCTGTAGTTGCTTTCCGAGAAGTTCTTGCTAATGCTCTCAAAACTTACGCCAACGCCAGCCGCCACAGCACGCAACATCGAACGGGTGAATGGTTCCAGTTGACCATCTGGTGCGTTTAGATCAGGCACTGTCACGCTCTCGCCCGGCGCCAGATACTTGAAAACACCAGGGGTGAACTCACTCACGCGCTGATCGTCATAAATCTCATCACCTATGAGCTCGCCTTCAGGTGACTGAATAAATCCCATCAATGCACTGCTGGCACGAGCGCGTACCACTTCAGCCTCCTCATAACCCTGCAGCATGTGCAACCGCATTAACGCCGACGCAAACCACGTCACGCCCCTGGTCTGGCCAGGTCGTTCCGGTAGAAACAGATGGATCACCTCATCAGCAGGCACGCGGATGCGCTTCTGACTCACACGAGGCAACCCTGCTGAAATATCGCCAGGGTGCGATGCATAGAAGTGATACGCCTCTGGCCGCAGATATTGATCAACCTCAATGCCCATCCGCACAAAGTTGCCATTCTTAACAGGTGGCATCTCATCATCGATCAGATAGTCCGCTTCCAACACTTGCAACGCGAATGGCACCTTCGATTTGCCAAATGGCTTGCGGATCATCCTGATGAATACTTCACCAGATTCCGCCATGCTGCGGACAATCAAGCGTTCAATATCATGAAAACCCAAAATGCCGCCCACATCACAGCTGCTCTTGTGCATCCATTTCTCCCACTCCATATGAATTTGGTCATTCACCGTCTCATCTAATTTCCCACCACGCAGCATCCGAACCTGGCCCTGGTGCCGGATACCATGACCGATCACATTGTTCTGGATGCTCCGCAATGCCTGCCGTGCATAGTCATTATCTCTGCACAGTTGCCTGGCACGGTTGCGCAATGCCTTGAAGCTGCCCTTGATTTCACTGTCAGCACTGGTCCCGCTTGTTACCCAATCACTTGTCAACCTGCTCACACGCGCGCCTTGATACATCCGCCCACGCGGCTGACGGATTGGCTCAAAGCCCATTGCCCTGAACAGCCGTGTGCGTAGACCCATCAGAACCTCACGAATAGGTTGTGGGGATTGCCCAGCCCATTAGCAATCAGCTGAGCTTTCTGCTCTCGCTTGACTTCTGCCTTCAATGATGATTCCAACGCCATCAGATCACCAAGGCTGTACCGGCTCAAGCTACGCCCAGCAATACTGTACTGCTGCACAGCGCCGCCACTAATCAATGTGCGGATCGCACTCTTGACAGCATCAAGATCAATCTCTGCTTGGCTGCGGCCGTCAAATGCACTAGGTGAACCTGCATAGCTCAGTGCTGGCAGCACTTCAAGCTGCCCAGCACCCAGCGTCACCTTCTCAGCGCCCTGTGTAGCTAAGGCTTGCCAATACCAATCGCCATCATCAAAGCCAGCACTCGTGCCTGCAGAAACCGTGAATTCCCAGCCGGTTCCATACGCAGTGCCAACTACCGTCGCACCTTCGTTGTTGTGGTCATATCTCAGGTAGTAAGTCAGCGTCCACGTTGCACTCGTGATTGGATTGCCGAGATTGTCGGCACTTGCAACGTCACGCCACTTGATCGTGTCGCCCGCTCGAATCGTTGCAGGAATGTTCACGGCCTACCAGTTGTTCACGAAACTAGGCGCAGCCGCTGCCGGCTGATGCTTCCTTGATCTTAGCGGCGTTTTAGCGCCTCCTTCCAGCTGCTGCTGCAACTGCTCCCACATCGTTGCCCTGTTGAATTTTCGATAGCTCAACTGCAATGCCGCATACGCATAGACAGCACAGTCCAGCGCCTCATTGCGATCACCTGATTTCTTCACCCATTCCCTAATGGGAAAACCCTTCAGATACCGCAGCGTCTGCTTCTCAGCTGTCAGCTGCTTGAAATACTCCTCATCAGCTGCCATCCCGAATCGCAAGCCACCAGGCCCGTCCTCGTTGTGCCGCATCCGTCCGAACAGCGTGGTCTTGATCGTGTCACTGCCCACTGAATACAGCACCACGCCACGCTTCACAATCCGTCCTTTCCAGTTCACGTCCACCTTGTTGCCCTTGCTCACAGCAGCACTGCCCCGTTTGCTGCTGCCCTTGATCGCCACCACGCCCTGCCGCACACGCTCGCGCACGTAGTTGTACACCTCATGTGTGCAGTGGCCGCCCGTATCAATCGCCATCTGCGTCACCTTCAATTCCTTGCCGCCTTCCGTCGCCCACGCAGTAGCCAGCACCTGATCCAGCTGGCCCCATACTTCCACCTGTGTCGGGTCGCCCATCAGCTCTTGGTGCCATACCAGCCAGCCGGTCTCCCCCTCACCCCAGCCCCATACGCTCACCGCAAGCCTGTTGTCCTGTACGTCCACACCAGCAGTCAGCAGCAGCACGCCATCAGGGCACACACCAGCCTCATACGGCAACCGCTTCGCCATCAATCCATCAGCACTCACCTTGCTCGCATAATCCTCCTCCCATGTCTCCGCCAGACGGGTGTTGCACCAGCTCTTAAGCATCGGTGCATCAGCCTTCGCCCGCAAAAACTCATCCACGATGTCCGCCCAGCTCAGCCAACCCAGCGGGCTGTAGAGCCCAGACAACTGGAAGCCCGCCGTCTTCCCATCGCTCGGTGCAGTAGCCCGCCACTCACCACCACGCAGCATCGCCGGCTTGTGGATCTCAGCGAACCGCTCGCCGCACACCTCACACTCATAGACGGCCGTGGCTGGATCGTTGTTCTCCCATTTCAGCTGCGGCCATTTCAGCCATTGCATCTCACCGCAGCACGGGCACGGCACATAGAACCGCCGTTGATCACTCCGCAGATACTCCGCCTCAATCCGACTAAAATCCTTCACCGTTGGCGTGCTGGTCAGCAAGATCTTTCGCCTTGCAAAAGTCGTCGCGCGCTTCTCCGCCAAGCTCACTGGATCGCCCTCGCCGTCCACATCAGCAGGGAACGCGTCCACCTCATCCATAAAGATGTATCTACACGGTGTAGAGCGCAGGCCGGTCGCACTGTTAGCACCAGTCAGCAGCATCATTCCACCGGGGAACTCCTTGGCGAACATCGTGTTCCCTGAATCACGGCTCCTGGCCGGCGCAATCTTCGCCGCCAGCGTCGGAGTCTCCGTCACCAAGCTCTCTAGCCGCTGCTTGCTCAACCGCTTCGCCATCTCCACCGTCGGCTGCACCAGCAGCATCGGCCCCGGCGCATGGTCAATCACATAGCCCAACCAGTTACTGCCCGCTTCAGTCTTGCCTGTCTGCGCCGCGAACATCATCACAACACGTTGCACCGCACTGCTGGTGCTCAACTCATCCATCGGCTCCCGCAAGTAAGGCGTCCTTCCTGTCCGCCACCTGCCTGGCTCCGCACTCGCCTTGCTGCTCAGCATTCGATGTTCATCCGCCCATTCACTCACGCGCAGCATTGGCTCAGGTCGCAACCCATCCATGAACGCTGCAGTCCAAACACTCATCACTCCACCTCCATTAACGTCAACAACGCATCGCGGTGCTCATCACTCAACAGTCCATGGATCACCGTTGGGTCAGTCTCGCCTGCAAGCTGATGACTCAACCGATCTGCCAAATTCGCTAACGCCTCACGCACGCTTCGCCCCACTTGATACGCCGCTTTCTTCACCTCATCCGCAGCCACCAATTCACCGCGCTGCTGCGCCACCTGCAGCTTCGCAAGCTCTGCCTGGTAGTGCTCTCGCCGTGCTCGGCTTTCATTCAACTCAGGAATGGCATCATCAGGCAGCGCATCCACACGCCGCTTCAGCTCCACGGCATCGGCCGGATCCTCATCGTCCACCTTCGCGTTGTTGTTCTTCAGCGTGTTCTTGCGCCATAGCTCCAACGCAAGATCGCGGTCCAACCATTTCTTCTCATCCTTGATCACCACTGCCGCAGCAATGCGGCTCTTGCTCGCATGGGTCACTGCAGCCTTCGTGCAGCCCCTGATCAAAGCGAACTCGCTAAACGTGACCAGCAAAAGTTAAATCGGTTTAATCTCTCTAAACCAATTCTAAACCGCACTAAACTGTCTTTGGGAATTCGCTTTTAAGATCAGCTGAGACTCACTGCGGCGCAGGGCTTTAGAGCGTTTCAGGGCTGACGCTAGAGAAACGCCGGGCGTGCGAACGACCCACATTGATTGGCGCCGGAAGGACCCAAAACGCCTCGCTCCCACTTAGATGGTCGACCAATCGGCCTCTGCATAGTCTCGCGTCCATCACACGCAACACGCATCGCAAGGGCCTTGCAGCGCCTTCCAGGCCACGCTCAGCGTGCTGTTGCGATCGCCCTGCTCAGTGCGGTCTCGTAGTAGCCCGCAAACCGACGCTGCACCACCTTGGCGGTCACGTCATCGATCGGGAAGCGAGACGTGTAGCTGCCCGTGTCAGTGGTCGCAATGAAGTACGGGAACAGTTGCTCCCTGCTTCGGCGGTAGATACCAGGGGGGCGGTCACCACCTCGGGGGGTGCCAACGAAGAAGCCGCCGCGAGCGTTTGTTGTAGACAGCCCAGCTGAGATGCGCCTGATCGTTGCCAGGCTCACGTTGCCTGCTGCGGTCAGCTTCACCAAGGAGGTGGGCATGAACTGCGAGCCGACAGGGATCTGACCGCTCTGCACTACCTCGCCCAGGAACTTCTTTTCGAAGCCTTTCTGCGGGCGTTCCCCTCCATGGACAGCGAAGCGCAGATAGCGGCGCCGCTTGGCCTCGGGGTAAAGCACCGCAGTGAGCGTTGCCTTGGTGGCCTTACCAACGCGATAGGCGTTCTGGGTGAACGCAACAGGTTCCTGCAGATATTGCTTGGTTGAGCTGTTCACCGACCCCCTGGCATCAAAGGCGGTGTTGTTCAGCGCGACCGATGCGGCGAAGCGCATCTGCTTGGCCATGGCGCCGGCATAGCGAGCGGCGCGATCCAGGTCGCTGGTGATGGCGATGTTCAGGCTGGCCATGTCCCAAGGGTAGGCGGAAGCCCTGTGCCCAACCTAACCCAACCTGACCCCCCCCCCAACACTTAGGGATTACCCCCCCTCTACCCTATATATTTATAATATAAATACTAGGTTAGGAGGTTAGTAAGTAGGGAGAAGGCAGTCAGGCCAGACGATTTGCGCTCCCAACCATTTTCACGAGGTTGGGAGTCGATACGCCCATTGGCGCTTTCCGCCCGAACAGTCCCTGTACTTGACCCATCCAAGATCCCTGAGAATGGCTGCGACCTGCATCTGATCCGCCCTGGTTTGGCGTTCGAGAGGCTTCTCGATTGCGTTGCTCAGCAGCTCCTCAGAGGTCAGCGGATCGACCGATTGGCGACGTGTGAGGTAGGTTTCAACAGCGGCCTGCCATGGGTTGGAGACCAGGTAGGTTTCGTTCTCTGTCGCGACCTGCTGCTCCATGTCATGGGGCAGGTGATTGGCTTCACCAGCGCGATAGGCAGCGACAGCAGCAGACCAGATGGCATCACGCTCAAGGAGCAGGCCATCGACGGGGATGTGTGGCGCTGCTGTGGTTGGGATGACCCAGAAGCGACGGTTGCCGGTGTCATCGACCAGGAAGCCGCTGTCGCGGTTGGTGGAGCCGACGATGATGCAACGACGCGGGAAGTCCTCTGTGGCCTTGCCGTAGGGCACGCGAAAGGTGTCTACCTGTTGAGACAGGAACGCCTTGACCTGGCCGGCATGACGGCGGCCGGTGAGGAAGTCCAGCTCGCCGTACTCCATGATCCAGGAGCGATGGAGGACCATGAGGTCGTCCTTGCTGGATACATCGCGCAGGGCATCAGAGAAGAAGGCACCGCCGAGGTTGCGCCAGAAGGTGGACTTGCCGCATCCCTGTGGGCCCATGAGGACGCAGGCAGAGTCATGCTTAGCGCCTGGCTCATAGACGCGACGGACAGCTGCGATGAGGGTGCAGCGCAGCATGGCGTCGTAGAGCGTGCCGGGCTGATCGGTTGGGCGTAGGTAGGCAGTAGCCAGGTGATCGATAGGTGCTGGTGGCACTTCTTCAGCGACACGATCGAGGTATTCGCGTACTGGGTCGTATTGGTTTTCCTTGGCGACATAGACAACAGCATCAGCGGCCAGTTCTTTCGAGACCTTGACGCCTGCTAGAGCGAGGTCGAGGTAGTAGTGCTCAAGGTTGTTGAGCGGCTTGCCGTCTAGCTCAATGGCCTGGGTGTAGACGTTGTACCTGAGGCGTTGACCTTGCTGTTGACGGATGAGCGATAGCAGCTCATCGGTTTCGAGCTTGATGGCTTTTGTGCCTGCGGTCTCGAAGGCTGCTGCCTTGGGATGGTTACTGCCTAGGGCTGACTTGATGGCGTTGATTGCTAGCTGACGTGGTGAGAGACCGCCAGCGAGGTGATAGAGCGTGCCAAGGCCAACGCCGCCGGTGTCGGATTTGAAGGTGCCCCATTTTGCTTCGCATTCGCCGGCTTTGAACTTGCCGGAACCAGCAGACCATTGGATCCAGTCTTTGAGGAGCGAGTCATCACCGACGCTGTGCAGTGCCATGCCGACCTTGACCCATTCGTCGTAGTCATCAGCGAGTGATGAGGGGATGCGATCGAGGTATGCGCGAGCGTGCTCTGCATCTTCGACTGGGTTTGGGAGGTGAATAAGTGGCGGCGGTTCTGGTGTGCGGTGCATCTGCTGGAGCAGCACGGATGGCGCATCAGCGATGGGCAGGTCTGATGGGCAGCGATCTTTAAGCCAGCGGTAGGAGCCGGTAATGGGGTGCTTGCCGAGGACGATGGATTGGCAACCAGTCCAGCGCAGTTCGAGCTGCTCACCCTTGACGGATGACTTGAGCTTGGTGGTCTTGATCTGGTCCCAGAACCCGCGTGGCACCTGGTAGATGATTTGGAGGCGGCCATCACGGCCTGAGGTGACTGCCCAGGACTTGGGTAGGTCACGCAGTGAGGTGCCGAGTGATTCGAGCACCTCAGAGGCGCCGAGGCCATCGTGATCAACAAAGAGGAGGCCGCCGGATGGTGGGCCTGCGAGCACGCCAACGGCTACGGCACGGCCTGCAGCAAGTTCTGCTTCGAGTTGGCGTTTGGTGAGTGGGGTCTTCTGCCACTCAGGTTGGTAGGGTCGTTTGTCGTTACCGACGGCGACTAGCGCCCAGGTGTCGGGTATCGACGAAAGCTGATCGACGATGGGTGTCACTTGTCTCTGACGGGTAGCCGACAGAGTGTGGCTGGTGGATAGGAGGTTGGGAACCTATCTCAGGATTTCTTCTGCGTCGCGCACTGAGCGCGCCACGCCTGCGATGCCACCAGCCGAGCGCACGACCCCCATCCAGGCGTGTTGCTGCGGCGTCAGACGGCCTGTGGGTGCCTTGACCTCGATGGAGGTGAAAACCGCGAGGCGAGTGCCCACCATGTCGGGCGTGATGGTGACAGTGCGCCAGCCGATGAGGTCTGCGGATCCACGGGCCAGGCCGAACTGAACGGGGCGGCCAGTGCGTGGATCTGGTAGCTGGCCGACCTGATTACGGAACAGGCGGAGGTGGGGTGTAGTGCCAAGTGCGAGGCGGATGCGCTGCTGGATTTCAGTCTCAGCGTTGGCCACGCGCGTGATAGATGCGATACGCCCAGCCGGGACTGTAGCCGCGCTGTTTCGCTAGGGCGAGGAGTTGAGGAAGGGTGCGTGCACGGCCTTGATCACGCTTCTTGGCGCGAATGGCATCACGGCGCAGCTCGGTCAGCTCACCTGCCATCTGGCGGATGACGCGCGATTTGATCGGTGCGCAGGTCGCGCCACACACTGGGCAGATGGGTGCTGGCTTGAACGCGGCATAGCACTCAGGACATGTCCGCACTGATGGCGCTGCAGTGCCGGTGGTTCGCCTGACGCCATCGGCTAGTGACCAGTCGCGGTCATCATCTGGAAATCCATGACGGGTGACATTGCCAACGTGATCGAGCACAACCGCGTGGGGCTTGCCTGGCGAGGGTCGCAACACACGGCCGACTTGCTGGAGGTAGAGCCCCAAGGACTGCGTTGGCCGGAGCAGGATGGCGCAGCTTGCGGCTGGGATGTCGAAGCCTTCGGAGACCACATCAACGGTCACCAAAATCTGCAGCGTGCCGGCGCCAAATGCTGCAACGACCTCATCGCGATTGGGGGTGTTGCCGAGCAGGGTGGCGGCGTTGATGCCGGCGGCGGTGAATGCAGCGCAGACGGCGTTGGCGTGATCGATGGAGCAGCAGAACGCAATGGCTTGCTGCCCTGCTGCCAGACGCTGGTAGTGAGCGATCGCATCGCCGGTCACCGTTGGGCGGTTCATGGCATCAGCGGCCTGGTCGGCGGCGTAATCACCAGCACGCTTGCGGATGCCGGATAAGTCAGCCACCTGTGGTGGAGCGTAGATGCGAGCGCCGGTGAGGTAGGCGGCATCGATGAGGCTGGCGACGGATGGACCAAGCACTAGGTGATCGAATGCGCTGCTGAGGCCGCGGCCATCGAGGCGGCATGGCGTGGCGGTGACGCCCAGACGGAACGCATCAGGCCAGTGATGGAGCACTCGATCCCATGAGCCTGCGGCGGCGTGATGGGCTTCGTCAATGATGATCAGTGAGGGCTGCCAGGTCATGGCATGAAGCCTGCGCACCAGCGTCTGGACTGAGGCCACCTGAACTGGTTGGCTACTGGTTGGAACGCCAGCAGCGATCAGGCCGTGGTCGACACCGATGGCAGTGAGCTTGCGGCTGGCCTGGTAGAGCAACTCGCGCCGATGCACCAAGATCAGCACGTTGCGGCCACGCGCTACGGCGGACTGAGCGATGGCGGAGAAGATGATGGTCTTGCCGCCGCCGGTCGGTAGGCATAGCAATGGTGCACGGCTATCAGCGCGGTAGGCATTGCGCAGATTATTGATGGCCTGCTGCTGGTAACCGCGGAGCTGCATAGTTAAAAGGGTGCGGAGCCCCGAAGGGCTCCTCTGTGATGTGCGGCACGATGCGTCGCGAGGCGCAGCGAGACGGTGCGAACGGTGCGGAGATGATCACCCACCCGGCTCATGCACCTGCGGCAGGTGGTGAGGTGCGCCCCTAGTTACCTAGGGGCTCTGTGACGTGCGGAGGGCCGAATTGCAAAGCAGCTGGGCGCAGCGGGTCGCGAGGCCTGGGCCTTACACCTTGCGGATGCCCAGGCGGTTAACCCTTCTGCAGTTTTGGCGCCTCTTTACCTGCTCGCTTCAACACCTGCAGTTGCTTTTGTGCGCCCTGGGATGATGCAGCGATGAATGAGTGAACATTCACCCGGTTCTGATGCTCGCGCCTGGCTGTAAAACTCAGATTTGATTCATCAATCGCGTTGACGAGTCTCGTGGTTGCACGCTGATGTTTTCGCAATCCTTGGAACGCTTGATCGTTGAGATAGGCACTTGCCTTGTCATCAGTCAGCACGTTGAGCGTGCCGCCTGTTGTGTTCATCACCAGTGGAGGCAGTTCAGCATGGCGACGATCACGCTCCAGCCAATCGCGAACCTGTAGCAGCACCTGAGCTATGCGTGCTGCTTTTGCAGTTTCTTCATCACCGTATTCAGCGAGCCAACTTTCGTATTTGTCAGGCTTGCGTGTGATGAAGTGATTCCATACCAAATCAGCAGGTATCACCTGACCCTTGAAAAGGGTTTCAGCGTTGATAGATGAGATCTTGCCAGGCATCAGCCCATCTCCACTTCGGTGAGTTTGGTGACTTGAAAGCGGCCGTGCATTGGCCGCCAAGTGCCGAGACCCTCAGCGATTCCAGCACGGTCAAGGATCTTGGCCAGTGTCTGGGGATCGATGATCTCGTCGTTCACCAATAAGAAATAATCGGCAAACCAATATGGAATCCGAACGCGCACGGCCATGGTGCCTCTGCCTGTTGGTGCGGCAGATACAAAGCGCATGTCTTCATACATGCGTTCTGCATCTGATGGACCGTCGTATTGAATGATGGCGTCGCCTTCTACGACGATGGCGCGTTTAGTGTCCTTGCCGAGCTTCCAGGCTGTTGCGCCATCACGGATACAGCGCTGAAGGTTCTGGGCAGGGAGATACGGAGTGGCAAAGCCAGTGAACTTGGAATCGCCGTCGAGAGATGGTCCGTAGGCGAACTCACCTTCTTGATTCCAGTAGCCAGAGAAAAGCCAATGCAAACGGCGAAGGGCGTGCTCGTTGCGATTTTTCTTGAGGCCGGTGTAATACTTGATCGCTGCAGCATGTGGACCTAGTGGATCCACGGTGCATGGATTGCTCAGGATGAGTGGGCGCGTGCCCTCAACTGAGAGGTGAAAGCGGCGAAATGCCATTGAGTTGTGTCCTCGTGGGAGTTGGGTGCGAGCCCGGATGACCGGGCTCTCGGTGATGTGCGATGGGTGGCGTGGGGGCGCGACGCAGCGAGTAGCGTTGCCTGCAAACCATAGCAGCATCCGGTCGCATCCGCTAGCATCGGACCGCAAGTCGCAACAACCCATGGAGAACGCCGACTATCACGCGCACCCTGCGATCAGCAAAAGCCACCTCGACCTGATCGCTCGCAGCCCACTGCACTACTGGGCGCGGTACATCGACCCGAAGCGCGTCATCCCCGAGCCGACGCCTGCCATGCGCCTGGGCAGTGCGCTCCATACCCATGTGTTGGAGTTGGACAAATGGGACCGCGACTATGCGATAGCACCTGATGGCATTGACCGGCGCACTAAGGCCGGTAAGGAGGCGTGGGGCGCATTCGAGGCTGAGGCTATTGGCAAGACGATGCTGAGCCGGGATGAGGCTGACCATATAATGCACATGGGCAGAGCGATCCTGAGCCATCCCGCCGCGGCCATGTTGCTCAACCTGCCAGGCGAGGCTGAGACCACCCACATGTGGACGGATGGCGCCACAGGGTTGGAGTGCAAGTGCCGCCCGGATTGGCTGACCAGTGACGGCGCGATCGTGGTGGATCTCAAGACCACCGAGGATGCCTCCCCGGCTGGGTTCCGCAGGTCGATCGCGCAATGGCGCTACCACTGTCAGGCCAGTTGGTATCTCGATGGGTTGCAGTACGCCACTGGCACCAGGCCGATGCAGTTCATCTTCATCGCTGTGGAGAAGAAGCCGCCTTATGCGGTGGCGGTCTATGCAGCCGATGAGCAGATGATTGAGTACGGCATGAAGACCGCCATGCGCGACCTGGCCAAGCTGGCGGAATGCAAGGCCGCCGGTAACTTTCCTGGCTACAGCGACCAGATCGAGATGATCAGCCTGCCGGCGTGGATGACTGGCCAGGCCGGCAACACACACACCACCGAAACCATTCAGGAGTTTTGATTATGGAAATTGAAGTGCAGATGAGCAGAATCGCTCAAGCATTTGAGCGAATTGCTGACTCAATCGAGCGAATTGAAGTACAGGGCTTGACCATTGACATTAACACTAACAACTCTCAACTTAGCTTCAATAGCCCTTTATGTGTGCAGCATGAGTTTTTCGATGGTCCACTCTCACTTAAAGGAAAGCTTTATTTAGAGCCTGACGAAAGCGAAGGTTTTAGTGTCAAACTTTGCAAATAAGACAATGACTGACAGCACCGCAATCACAACAACCACCGGTTCAGTTTTCAATTGCATCGCCGCATTCGAGGACGCCCAGCGGATCGCGAAGGCACTGGCCAGCAGCACGCTGATTCCACCGCAGTTTCAAGGCCAGCAGGGTTTTGCCAACTGCTTGGTGGCGCTTGAGATCGCCAACCGAATGGGCATGGGGATCTTTCAGGTGATGCAGAACCTGCACATCATTCACGGGCGCCCGAGCTGGAGCAGCCAGTTCATCATTGCTTTGGTTAACGGGTGCGGCCGCTTCGAGCCGCTGCAATATGAGCTAGCCGGCAAGGGCGATGAGATGGCCTGCAGGTGCTCTGCAGTGGATAAAGCCACAGGCAAGACCGTGACCGGCCCAGCGGTGAGCATGGCGATGGCACGCGCTGAAGGCTGGTCAACCAAGGCCGGCAGCAAGTGGAAGACAATGCCCGAGCTGATGCTGCGTTACAGGGCAGCTGCGATGTTCGGGCGCCTCTATGTGCCTGACCTGCTGGTGGGCATCCAGAGCCAGGAGGAAGTGGTGGACATCCAGCCGGTGAGCGTGAACGAAAGCCCGGCGGCCAGCGTGGCGGATCTCAATGCTGCAATCGCTAAGCCTGCCCCGTCCGCACAGCCGGAGCCACATCCCCAGGCCGAGAGCGATGAACTCTTCTGAGTACCTGACCGCTAACCAACTTGCTGAGCGTTGGGGAGTCCACCGCGACACCTTGATGCGCTGGCGTAAGGCTGGCAAAGGTCCGGCATATTTCCGCACGCCGGGCTTCGTGCTTTACCCATTGGCCGGGGTGGAGCAATACGAACAGGCCAACACCATTACCAACGAGGACCAATGAGCTTCAAGCTGAACCTGAGCATCTTTAAGTCCACCAAGCCGGAGAGCAAGGTGGACTTCAGCGGGATGATGAACATTAAGGTGGAGGAGGTTGATGCCCTCTGCCGGTACATCATGAGCCAGAGCCCAGACCAGTACGGCAGCGTCCAGGTGCCGATCAGTGGCTGGAAGAAACAGGCCAAGTCTGGCCTGAACTACATCAGCGCAGTGGCACAACCACCACTTGATTGGGTGGATCCGGGTGCCAACACTGCAACCAATGCCGTGGTGCTGAACATTGACACCAGTGGTGATCTGTTTTAGGCACCCATCAGCTTGCACTCCAGTCGAGCGATCTCATTGACCGCTTGCTGGAGTAGCTGCTGCTGATAGCAGGTTTGCTTAAGCAAGGCTGCTGCGAACACACCTGCGTCTGGAGCGTTCAGCAAGTTGCGGGCTTGCTTCTCTACTTCAAATTGCTGTTCAGCCGACAATGTGACGGCCATCCACTCACCGAACTGCATTGTGCTAGACCAGTGGGGTACGTCTCAAGATAGCGATGCAATGCCCGCGATGCTCCAGCAGTGACATCAAGGCGATGGCGACGAACAACCGGGATGCCGAGGTGACAGTGCGTAAGCGTGCTTGCCTTGACTGCGGCCATGCATGGTTCACGGTTGAGGTACTGGTCAGCCCTGCGGTGGTGGGGTGGAGCCGGAAGACAAAGGGTCAGAGCAAGCCAGAACTGCGGGTGCCGGTTGAGATCGCGGTGGGCGAGGGTGCCGTGTGAAGAACTGTCACAAGCCTGTGGCAAGTACCCCGCCGGTGGGGCATACTTAGGACACGCCCGAAGGGGCACTGCATCTCCACCCATGACCCTCCACATCGAAGGCATCACCTACGAGATTCTGAAGGCTGAAAACTACGTCTACAACGGCAACGCCCGGACTCAGTACACCCTTAAGCGCCCCCGCGGCCGTCGCTCCTATCTCGTGGTCAAGTACGAGAACGGCCAATTCAGCTCGGTGGTCTGATGCCCACCCGCTTCCGCACCGTGAAGCTGATCACCTATGCCGTCCGCAAACTGGGCGGCACGATCAGCGTTCAAAATTTCTTCTACACCATCTACCTGCCTGATGCTGAACCGCGCGGGCCATTGACTAAAGATCAACTAATCAACTGGGCAAATCGCCACCTGCCATGACTGATCGAATCAACAACGCCATCTGCCTGCTGATCGTCGCGGCTGTGTTCGCGATGATCGGCCTTGAGGCCGGCAACCAGCCTGGCATGACCCACAGCGGCACCCAGCAGATGGTGGAGGTGCGCAAGTGACTAACCCCCGCCGCTTCTACTTCACCATCAAGGATGCAAACGTCTGTGAATGCGTGATGGCGCACAGCCTGACTGAGGCCAAACTGATCGCTGCTGATACTTGGCTGCCCTTCTGGTCTCAACTGGAGTGGCTCAACCCTGAAACCGTCACCGACATCCCCCGTGATTAACTCTGCAGCAGCACGCGCCAGGCTCTATAGCCTGTTGGAAGGCAGTAACACCTTTAAGGCTGGGCAACGATCAGAACGCGATCGGCTGCGCCTGCTGATCGACATCCGCCTTGAACAGCTGCGAGGCACCATGGGCATCCGCAACCGTGAACAGCTTTGCCAGGAGCTGCAACACATCCGCAAGTACCTCGACGAATGAGCACCAACGTCAAGCTGAATCAGCAACGCGCCGACATGATGGAGGCGCTTTACCAGCGCAGTGGCCGTGAGCAGTTGCCGTATGGGCATCCACTGCGAGGCACGGTGACTGGCCTCTGGGAGGAGTTTGCCAAAGACATCGCTAGCAACTTCCGAGACACCAGCTACGAGGATCTCTTCGCCCGTGTGGTGAAGGCGATGGACGCCACCGAATCGGTCATGACCGAGAAGCAAGCGCAACAGGCCATCGAAGTTTGCCGCCAAGTGCTGCTAGGCGATAAGTGGCGTTGACGGCATGATGGTGCTATGCGCGAACGTCTCCAGCTGACATGGCTTGAGTGGGCAGCAGTCCGCCTGCTGGTCAGATCAAATCGCGTTGGGCTGCTGGTGGTCAAGCCTTACGGCTCTCGAATCACGTTTATCAGCAGAGACGTGACTGATCCGATTGACATCGTTGACCATGAACCGATTGCTCAGCAGCTGGAGCGGTTGTATCACCAACCGAGTTGTGATGACAACGAATGATCCGCCTCAAGTCAGGCCGCCTGTTGCTTGTCTGCGATCGCGCTGATCGCACATGGCACGCTCGGATCATCCTTGGCCCAAAACCTGAACAGCAACTCGATATTGATACAGGCACGATCCAGCTACAGGATGCGATGCTGCGTGCACAAAACTTATTCCAAGCAGCAGTTGGGAGCATCAGGCCAAAGACTGCCAGCGTGATGTGTTGGGATTGCTTGCAGTGGGATATGACCCATCAGCATTGTGATTTGGAGATACCAGAGGCAAAGCGCACGGGTGGCCGCTGCGCAGTGACTTGTGAATGGTTTCAGCGGGCATTAGTAGCCCCGGACTGACAGTGCCCGAGCGTGACTTCAACACGCCAGTGCGTGAGCCATGGAACGCGATCATCTACCAATCGCTCAAGGCGATTGATCGACACAATCAGATTGGGTTCAGCACTGGCGATCGATGGCATTTCGAGCAGGCCCAGGCGCTGCGTGCTTATGTTTCAAGGTTGAAGGACTGGATCCATCGGCAGGAAGAGCGATGACTGAGCCTGTGGTGCTGGCACGGTTTGAGCGTGATGGCGGCAGCATCGAGACGCTGCAGTGCGAGGGGATGGAGATCTACTACCGCAGCTGCGTGGGCGGCATCTGCCGCTATAGCTCGGACCTGTTCCAGGCTGAGCTGTACCTTGAGCAGCTGCTGAGCCCATGAGAGTGTGACAGTTTGTGAAGGTGCCTTGCATCTAGGGCATTGTGCTCCGCGGGTGGGGTATAGTTACTTCATCGGAGGGACGCCCTCCACCGCTCTTCAACCATGACCCTCACCACCAAAGAATCTGCCCTGCTCGCCGCCATCACCGAAGGCATGGACGAGCCCGGCTGTGGCTGGCTCCACGAAGTCGAGCCCTTCAATAACGATCATGTAGCCGCTGGTGTGCTCGGCGCTCTCATCGCCAAAGGGCTGGTCATCAGTCACGAGGAGCCCGAGAACACTCCCGGCTCCGGCCCCGCCTACTGGGTCGAGCTAGTCAACGCCTGATCCTCACCGGGCCGCTGCGGCGGCCCTAGCCTGAATCAATGCAATACATCCTCCGCATTGGCCCGTGGCATGTAGGGCCGTTCGATACCCACATTGCCGCAACGGTTTTTGCCGAGCGCCATGCCTGCGATGACTATGTGCTGATTCCAGTTGATGATCCAGCTGAAGCGCCTGGGATTATCAATCAGAAGAAAGCTAGCCTGCGGCTGATTAAAGGCGCTCGACGCTAACCGCGACTCATGACTTCGATCTCCAAGGCTGGGCTGTCGCTGATCAAAGAGTTTGAGGGCTGCAGGCTCAGCACCTACATCTGCCCGGCTGGCATACCGACCATTGGTTATGGCAGCACGGGTCGGCATGTCACACCAGGCAAAACTATCACCCAAGCCGAAGCCGAGGCTTTGCTGCTCAAGGATTTGGCGCGATTTGAGAAGGGCGTCAATGAGCTAATCACTGTGCCGCTTCAACAGTGCCAGTTCGATGCGCTCGTCAGCTTTGCATTCAACTGTGGCAACACAGCGTTGCAGGAGTCAACGCTACGGAAACGCCTAAACGCTGGCGAGGATCCGAACACTGTTGCCAAGGCAGAACTGCCTCGCTGGACCAATAACGGTCTGGCAGGTTTGGTGCGTCGCCGGATTGAAGAAGTCAATCTGTTCTGCTCTACAGCGGCGGTAGCAGCACCCAAGACCACAGATCTGACTGCCACTCACAACACGCTGCTGAAAAAGGAGCCAGTGCCAGGTAGTGATTTAGAAGCCAACGAAAAATCAGAAATCGACAAGGGCAAGGTGTTCAAGGGTGCCAAGATCCTTGCCACGCAGGGCAAGCACACGCAGGTCGAGTTGCCTTACAGCCTTGGTATCTGGTGGCTGTTCAATGGTCACTGGGCTGAATTAGACGGTGAGGAGGACAAGCCGGAGCCTGCTGGTGATGGCAGCATCAACCTGGCAGTGCCTTACTTCAACCAAGTCGATAACTTCACCCAGGCGCAACGGACCTGCAACAGCTCAAGCTGTGCCATGTGCTTGGCATTCTTCATGCCAGGCAAGATCAAAGGTGATGATGACTACCTCCGCAAGCTGATCAATGGCGGGTATGGCGATACCACCGACCACGGCGCTCAAGGCAAACTGCTGGCGTCCTATGGATTGAAGTCAACCTGGCATACCAACCTGGGATTCGCCGACCTGGAGGCGGAGCTGAAGGCTGGGCGTCCTATCGTGATTGGTATCTTGCATCGCGGCAGTCTGTCTGCACCAACAGGCGGTCACATGCTGGTGGTGCGCGGCATGACAGCCAAAGGTGATTTCATCGTCAACGACCCTTACGGCAGCGTCAACGATGGCTACAGCGGATCGGTGATGCTGGGCAATCAGGCTGTGTATAGCCGTGCCATGCTGCAGAAGCGATGGCTGCCCGAGGGTGCAAAGTCAGGTTGGGGCAGGAAGTTCCAGCCCTAGCCCGTGCGCTTGCCTGACTGGCTCCACACCTTGAACCAACTGTTTTTGCGGGTGAACAAGCTGTCAGGCAGGCGTTCTTCTAGCTGTGCAATCGCTGCGCGATGATACGGATCCTTCTTGTCGAAGTGCTCAAAGAACTTGATCAGGCGTAGCTCCTTCACCGCCGTCTGGGGAACATAATCTTGAGACCTTGCAGCAGCAGTTGCACCCAGCTATTGGACCGCAGAGGTGACAAGGCAATGATTTCAGAGCCGGCGGCGACAACAACGCCAGCGACTGCGAGTTGTTCAGTGGTCATGCGAAAAGTGAGCAGACACCTCAGGCTAAGGCTTTGCTTCCAGTTTGGCTAACCGTTGCTCCATCTGGTTCAGCCTTCCAAATACCTCCCGGCGGTCTGACTTGAAATCGATGTGAAGTTCTTCCATCTTTGCGGCGACTGATTCTACCGCCATGGTTAAACGCAGCACAGAGTCGCGGCTTTCAACATTGCGCCGTGCGATGCCGGTGAACGCATACGCTGCCACACTGATGCTGGCACCCGTGATGGCAGCAAGGATTTCAACCACGACTAGGCTCTGGCTTCGCTCTCATTATGGCAACAGTGCCAGGCATTAGCCCTTGCCTTGACCGCGCATCTTCTTTCGCCCATGACTAGGCAGGCTGTGTTGCCCCTGTCCTTGACGGGTGCGCTTAGGCTTGCCGGGCTTGAACTCGATTCGCCCTAGCGCGGTTTTACTCTTGACCGCCATCACTCACCTCATCCGCCGGGAGCGGGGTGTTGCCGTCCTCCAACCAGCGCAGGTACGCCTGGTAGTCGGTGTTGGCGGGGTCAAAGGGGATGAAGGCGTTGTCGGTGAGGCGAATAACGATGCCTAAGCCAGCAACATCAGTGATTAGTTGATACATTTTACAGCTCCGAGTTTACAGACACAGTAATTGCACTTCCTGTCGTTTGATTCATCCAACTGCCGTCAACGGTTGGCGTTGTACCGCTGGTATTAAAACCCGCAGCAGTTGATGAAACCGTAGGAGCACTGCGTTTTGTAACAGAAAACATATGAGGATATGCTGCAGAGGAAACAAAGATATTTATGCTCTGGAAGTACCTCTGACACAACGCCAGCTCCTGCCCAAAGCTGCGCCGCTCGAACGGTGTGGCGACGGAGCCGGCTTCCAGTTGCACGCCGGTCAGGTAGAACGTGGCGCCGTTTGTGCCGACTACGCTGGTTGCGCCTGTGGCGGAGTTGAAGTTTGAACCAGCCCACGCTTCAGCGGTACCGCTGAAAGTCGATCCAACACCAAGGCCAAAAGCAAGGGCAAGGCCCAGTCCGTTTGTAGTCAGCCAAGTTCCTGATGTATCACCCTCAACAGTAATTGTTTTGTATTCCCATGTGTTTGCAGCAGAAATGGTGTAGGTAAACGGATAAGACCGTGTATTCCCAGAATTTCTCAAGGAACCACCGAAGGTACCTGTCAAAGAACTGCGAACCCAAAAGGACAACGTAACGGTTTGTGCATTGGCCGAACCCCATCCCAAATCAGAAACATTAAATCCTTCAAGTCGCTGTTGAAGCGTAAAAGCATCACCTGCCAGAACGCTGTACGCAGACGAGGAAACAACACCAAGGTAGTTTGTAAACCCGGCAGGTGGCGTAACTGCCCCAGAATTCTGTTGTACCGTGAGTTTGCTTGTTTGTGTGTTGTTGATTACCCAGCGATCAAGCGTGTACTCGTTGTTGGGCGTCACACTCGCCCCAGCATTGCGCTGGTCGATCCGCATGTCGCCGTTGATGATGCGGTTCCGGGTGCCAAACGGACCCCCATTGACCGAACTCAACTGAGCGGTAGCGGTGCCATCAGCAGCCAGCACAATCGCCGCCGATGCCGCAGAGGCGTGTTGCAGGTTGGAAACCTTAATCGTGCTCACGGTGTCACCTCCAGGTCAAGCAGTTGACGTAGTTCAGATACGGTAAGGCCAGCAGTTGCCAGCTTTTGCTCTGGAGTTGGTTCAGGCATCGGCTCCGGCTGCGGGCGACTTTGGATCTCTGCGATTTCCTCAGCAGTGAGCGGGATGATTTTCTGCTCGCCAGTGATGACGTTGACTTCAATGCGTTCCATGATCATCCCTCGTAGAGAATGTTGATCGACCCCGCATCAAAGGTGTCGGTGCCGTTGACGGTGGTAATGCGTACGCGGTCGAGGGTGTCGGAAAGGGTTTTGTTTCCACCACCAAATAAAGCATTTGTTGTCAACTGACTGCATGTGTGGCTAGATACCCAAAGGTTAGAACCTAAAGTAGTTATTATCATTTGCCCTGAAATTAACGAAGAAGCGGCTGTACTCCCCAAAATAAAACCTGCTGTACTATTATTTCCACCTGTGCTGCTTACATTGTTTACAGTAATGCCGGTTGAAACATACCCAGTCGTCTCAATACCTCCACTGTCACCAAGTTGAACCAAAGGATTGCTCGTCCCATTCGTACTCACCCCATTAAACATCACCGTAATCCGCTTCACCCAGCTCGGGATGCTGGTGAAATCAATACTGGTGCCGGAGGTGCTGTTCTGAGCGGTGGCAAGCGTCATCCGCCCGCGATCCGCAAAGCTCAGCGTTCCAGAGCCGTTGGTGACCAGTGCTTGATCTGCGCTGCCATTCCCCGTCGGAAGGACAAGGGTGTTGCTGCCAGCCACCGCCGGTGCGTCGATCTCGGTGTAGCCCGAGGTGCTGCCATTCAGACGTAAAGGACTCATGGGGTCACCTCTAGGGCGGCTTTGATGTCATCGGGTGTGGCAGCAGCGTTGATCTGCTCCTGCACCTGGGCGTATTTGTCGCGGATCAACTGACGGCCAGCTTCGGCTGCTTCAGCATCAGCACCAGGGATCTGCTTCATGATCACCTCATCGAGTGGGGCGAACTCCTCAGCACGTTGCTGACGGCGGATGGTGTGGCCGATCTCCTTGGCTTGATCTAGGTCAACTTCTATCGCTGCGCCATTAGCGACCCAGGCATTGCGGAAGAAGCGATCAGCAGGGATGGCGTCGTTTTCCACGATCTCGTAGGCCACGCCTTCAGGCACATCCTTAGCGGCGACTTCTTCGATGCTTAGCTCACCCGTGGGGATGATGACGCTGACGCCGCCTTCGTTGTTGGTGTAGATGATTTTCATGGTGTTACCTCAGCGGAAGATGGCGACGGAGACTTCAGGGCGGTCAAGAAGAAATGAGGCATTGTTACAATAAACGCGCACCGAACCAGTTGCTCTAAATGTAGTTGCCGAACCAGTTGCCGTTGATTGTGCATCTAAGTTTCCGCTAACAGCAACGGCGCAGAAGTTTGCATCTGCCAACGCCGTAGTGAAGTTCACCGTATAGTCGCCCGGTCCGTTATCCGTAATGCTGCTCACATTGCCGCTAGCGCGAATAGCAACCGTGCCAGTGCCATTGAAATTTACCCACGCCCTAGCGCCGTAGATCGGTGCCGACCCAGACTGTGCGCCATCAAGCTTGGCTGCGGTGATGTTGGCATCTGCCACCTTGGCCGTGGTGACCGCATTAGACGCCAGATCATCAGCAACGATGGAGGCGTCCGGCAACCCGCCTGCGCTGATGCCAGTGATTGTTCCAGAGCCAGCAATGGTGATAGGCATGATCAGACAATGACCCAAGATTGACCGGACGGCACAGTAACGGTGATGCCGCTATTGATGGTGATCGGCCCGGCACTCATGGCGTTCTTGTTTGTAGTCAGAGTGTAATTGGTAGTCACAGTCTGAGCATTTTCATAGAACACGTCATCCGTGCCGCCGCCAGTTGCACCACCACCAGCTGCCGCCCAACTCAGTGTGCCGGAGCCATTGCTGACCAGTGCATAGCCTGACACCGCCGCATCCGTTGACGGCAGCGTCCAGGTGATGTTGCTAGCAATATTTGCTGGACCTTGAAAGGCGACATAGTTTGAGCCGTTCGCAGTTGCTTCACCAAACCGCACATCGGTCTGATTGTCCATCAGCAGGTCGCCAGTCAGCGTCCCGCCAGTTGTCGGCAGACCAGTGCCTGTCGCCGCAATCGTGATGCTGCCGGAGCCGTTGGTGATTGATACGCCAGTGCCAGCCGTGAGCGTTGATTTGCTCAGCGTGTTGCCGGTGCTATTGCCGATCAGTAGCTGGCCATCGGTATAAGTCGTCTGACCGGTGCCACCGTCACCAACACCCAGCGTGCCCGTGATGCTGCTGGCACTGAGATCAACGGCTAGCTCGGTGGATTCGATCACCAGGCCGCCGTTGGCCTTCAGGTCAGCCGAGAATTGTGTGCCGACGAGATCCAGGCCATCACCAGCTGTGTAGGTGGTATCAGTGCTGGCAATGCTGATGCTGCCATCACCATTGGTGATCGAGATATTGCTGCCAGCGGTCAGCGTTGATTTAGCCAGCGTGCCATCAGTCTTGCCAATCAGCAGTTGACCGTCGGTGTAAGTGGTTTGCCCTGTGCCGCCATACAAAGTGCCGATCGTCGTGCCATTCCAGACGCCGGTGCCAATCGTGCCAACACTGGTCAGGCTGCTGCTGACAACACCGCTGCCGAGGCTGGTGGCATCCAACACTTTGGTGCCAGCGATCCGATACTCCTTGGCGCTGGCAATATTTAAGTGCTCGCTAAACGTCCACGCATCAGTGGCATCAATCCAGCTGATCGTCTTATCAGTAGTGCCCTTCAACGTGATGCCACCGCCATCAGCCGTCACATCTGATGGCGTGATGACCTTGCCGATGACGATGTTCTTGTCTTCAACGTCCAGCGTCTGGGTGTTGATGATTGTTTCGGTGCCGTTGACCGTCAGATCGCCCTGGATGATGACGTTGTTATCGAAAGTCGCGGCACCGGTTACGTCCAGCGTGCCGGGCACATCAATATTGCTTGTCCATTCAACACCTGTGCCAGCTGCATCGGTTTGCAATAATTGATATGCGGAACCATCAGCCAGCTTGCTGACAGCGATCTCAGCATTGCTAGCTACATCAGCATTGACGATCGGATAGGCGCTCAGCTCTGACCACGGCTCATAGCCAAGCGATGCCCATACGGTGCTGCCATCACCGATCTTGATCTTGCCAGTGTCTGACTCAATACCAATCTCACCAGCTAGCAGCGTAGGGTTGGCAGCAGTCCAGTTTGCAGCCGTGTCGCGCCGTTGCTTCTGAAGGGCGGTAAGCGTAATGCTCATGAGGCTCCGGGTGGACTCACCACATAGTCGCGAGCGGGGCTAGCAGAAGCCAAGCCTGCATCCAGAATATAGGCACGAACAGGTGCGGCGGCTGCTAAGCCAGCATCAAAAATAAGATCGCCAATATCAATCGGCACTGTCTCCAATTCGACCTCAACATCCCAGCGGTGACCTGCCACGTCTGTGATTGTTGGAGCGCCAGTGTATCGCCAAGCAAAATCACTAAGCAGCGGAATGGGTGGTGTGGTGTAGCCGTTCCAGATTTCACTGGATAGGAAGAAGATGTCGAAGCTACCGGAACGGTTGTCGTAATGGTTGCGGATCAGCGTGACATCCGCCTCCTCCAGCAGCCTGAAGGTGAGGCCAAGCGTCTGCGCGATCCGTCGGTTGCCGCGTCTGAAACCTGTTACCACACCAGACAACGCAACTTGCATCGCCATCGGCACTGCACCAGTTACGAAAGTGCGGGTGGATGGAACCAGCGCAGGGAAGGTGCTCATCAGATTGGCACCGATTCCAGCTCGATGGTGGTGTTGTAGCGCAAAGGCGAGGCGATCTCAACTCCGATCGGCTTGGCATAGCGCCATTCGTAATCAACCGCTGGTACTGGGATCGTGGTGTAACCAGCCCATACCTCGGCTGATAACGCAAAAGGTATCAAGGTGCCTTGCTGCGTTTCGTAGTGATCCAGCAACAGCTGCATCTCCGTCTCTGATAGATATTGATATCCAAGCTGTAGACGCTGCACGATCCGATCGCTGCCGTACTTGAACCGCACATTGGCGCCACTGACAGCCTCATAGGTGCCCTGCGGATAGTCGCCATAGCTCAGCGACCTGGTGCTCGGTGTCAGTGCAGGGAAGGTCGCCATCAGATCACCTCAAACGTCCCGTTCACCACTTCATTGCTGATGCGTGCAATATCGCTCCCATCCACTGGGAAGTGAGCCGCCTCAATCACGCTAATGCCATCGCTGCTGTGCTTCACATTTGTGATCTGATACCAGTCAGTCTCCTGTCGGTTATCGCCGCGGCTGTTGATCCGTTGCCGCTGCACCTCGATAATCTGCGTGGGGATCAGGCTGGTGGTCAGCAGCGGCGTAGAGAAGCTGATGCTATGAGTCGAAAATTTGCGCCGTGCCAGCTCATACTTGCCATAGACCGCAGCATGGGCAGCACTGGTGCAGAAGTCCGTCATGTCGAACTGCACAGTCGGCGCATTGCTGTCGGTGGTGGAGTAGCGAACGGTGGTGGTGCGCTGAATGCCGATGATCAACGGATCAGCCTCGCGCCAAACTAGAGAGATGTTGATTGGCCGCCGCTCATCCGCATCAACGTAGTTTTTCTGAAATGTGCCGGGAATGATGTTGGCCTCAGTGAAGGTGGCAGCAGCCGTGAGCGCCGTGGTCTTGATTGTGTTGCCTGCGCTCAAAGGCAGCAGCGGCTGCAAACTGTAGCGGCCATTGCTTGAGACAAAGGACAGCAGGAAGAACGGCGCAGTCTTGGCGATGTAGTCAATCGTATTGATCGATTGCTCGATGATGCCATTGAAAAACAAGCCAGTATTAGTGCAGAACGTCGCTAGTGTCTGCAAATTGCTCACATCAATCGGAGCGGCCAAGCTGGCAGTTGTAGCACCACTCACGCGTTTCATCAGCGTGAAGAGATACATTGCCAGATCAACAAACTGGTTGCTCGCTCCGGTCTGATAAACGCCACTTACCAGGCCGTTGCTGTACAAATCAACGGTGGTGCCATTTTGATAGAAGATCGATAGCTGCCGAGTGGTGGTTGGATAGGAACCAGAGCTAGGCTGATCGTAGATATTGCCATCAATCTCTAGGAACGTGATGTCGGCAAAATTGGTGAAGTCTGCCGAGCCGGGTGGCGCAGTTGGATCGACGTAGGAGCTGAGTTTCCATTCATATTGGATGCCATCTAGCGTGCCGGTATCTGCTGGCAGCGAGAGGTTGGCTTGATTGTCGACTGTGCCATTGCCGTAAAGCACAGTGAATGGGCCAGTTGAACCAAGATTGGCAAAAAATCCGGCTGCTTCTTTTACATAAACTGAGATACCAAAGTTGTCAATATAGCCAACAGGATTGCCACCAATAACTGTGCTGCCAGATAACACGGCATTATAAACAATAGTTAGCCCTGCTCCAGGTGTAACACCAAGGCCAGCCCAATAAGCAGACGTGATGTCCGCTCCGGTCTTGTTGTCAAAAACTTCAATGTCAAGCGATGCGTATTCAATCACAGAATTGTTGGTATCACCACTCCCTCGTGTGATTGCCTGGATCTTGTAAAAATAGGTCTCAACATCCGGGAATCGTTCTGTTGTTCCACTTGTCCCATATAGCTTGCCTAAATATGAATAGGCATTGAAGTCGCAAAAGATTTTGCCGGCACTAATCGGACAGACATTTTTGGCCGCTGCCATAGTCGCGACCGATGCGTAGTAATGCGTGAGCGTCAAGGTTCCGGCGCTGGAAAATGTCTGAATGCTTTGCGTGCCCACCCATGCTTGATATTTCACAGGAGAGCTAACCATCTGGCCTTGACTGATGGCATAGAGAAAACTGCCAACAAAATCATTCGAGCCAGTCTTCACAAGCGCAGGCTGAACCCATGTGCCGCCCACAGTGCCACTGCGTTTGCAGAACACAATCGGCACGGTATCACCAGCTGCCGCGATGTTCTGCTGTTTGCCTAGATCGGTTTGCGGCTTTTTGCTTTTCGTAACTGCAGCATCACTTCTAGTTGCTGTTGTACCCACTTCAGCTGGTGGCTGTTCCTTGGCCTTGTTACCGCCATAGGCAAAACGACCACTTAGAGAAACACGACCTCTAATCCCTTGAAAGATTGTGCCATGCGTGTAATTTCCTGGGGGCAGATTAGTGTATCCCATCAGTCCTGTCTCCGATATGCCCAGATTGCAGCGCCGATCACATCCATTCCAGCCAAGAACGTTCCGCCGCTAATGTTCTGAACGGCGCAGTGATCTTTTAGCTCCTCACCATCAGGCGTCACATACACCACTCGCTCATTCACTACCTTCATCGTGACACCTTCATGCGTCCCATGGTCGGCGCATGTCACCTTCAGGTCAATCCCTAAGACGGTTTCGCTCATTGCCCCGTCTGCCGGATCAGCATGTCTGCCGTGATTTTACGGGTCGGCACCTGCGGCTTCAACTTGTTGATCGCTGGATTAACGGTCCAACTGATGGCCTCATCGCTCAGGCTGGCCCCTTCAATACTGCCGATGTAACGACTGATCAGCTGGGCACTGGCGCCATGGAATGCATCCTCACCGGCATTTTGAATATAAAGCGATGCGATGATCAGGTTATCGTCTGCCATCGCAGCATCAGTGATGTCCACCAAGTCAGCGGTTGCAGCGATGTTGATGCTCAAATCGTTGATCGACGCAGCAGCTGTTGAGCCGAAACCCTCAACATCAAAGGCCAGGTAGATGTAACTGCCACCGACATCGCCATCTACGCTCAGCGTCTGTGCGACTTGGTAGAAGTTCTGCCATTGCCTAGTCGGAATCCTGAGGCCACTGCCAGGATCAATCACATTGTCTCGGTCAGAGTAATACTCCAAGAAACACATGATGTCGTAACTGGCCATTAGATCAGACCCAGCCCAGCACGCACGTTAATATCGCCTGCCAGAAGCGCCAGCGTCTGATCAACACCAGCCTGCACCGCACGGCTCAGATCCTGCGTGGTGACAAAGTTGGTGCCATTCATCTGCGTCACCGGTCCCGTCTGGATACTCACGTTGGCTGAGCTGGGCATCACCACGCCGCCCTCGGCAAAACGGGGAATCGCGTTACCACCACGCATTCCAGCCAGCCAGTTGTTCGCGAAGCCGGTGGCCTTGGATTGAGGCACGATGTATTCCGGTTCGCCACCTTCACCCACCATTGCCAGAGTTGGTCCGGACACCACGCCACCATCGGCAAACTTGGGGATATTAGGCAGAGGAAGTTGCGGGATCTGGGGCAGCTTGAGCGCAGCCAGTGCTCGGTTGGCACCGGCGATGATGCCATTGATGGCATTCACCACTGAGCTGATCGCGCTGCCAATACCGTTCAAGATGCCATTTACAATGCCCTTGATTGTGGTGGCAGCAGCCTCGAACGGAGCTTTAAGCACATTGCCAAGGCTTGACCAAGCCTGCTGTAGATTTTGGACATATTGAGAAAATAATTGCTTGCCCGGCTCTATAAAGTTAGTCTTTAGCCATTCCCATGCAGCCATAAATGGTTGTTTGATTAAATCAAATAGCTGCTTCCAGGGTTCCAGGAAAAATTGCACAAGTTGGCCAAAAGCATCAATGACTGGTTGAATAAAAGTTTCGTACAGTTTGCTACCTATTTCACCAAGAGTTGTCAAAAGGTTAGCGCCAGCCTGCTTAATCGCCTCCCAGGCTTGGGCAAACGCAGCTCCGATCTCGTTTCTGAATTTATAGCCGATAGCAATCAATGCGACAATCCCAGCGATAATGCCTACCGGACCTGTTAGCAGTGCAATAATCGGCGTGACAATCGGGGCCAATACAGTAAAAGCTGTTGCAAATGCGCCAATAGCAGAGGCTATTGGTGCTAACGCAATAGCCAATCCTCCTATGCCAACAATAAACGCCTTGACAGGCTCGGGCAAACCATTAAAAAATTTGATAACCTCTGCCAAGCCTTTTGCAAAGTTTGTGATGTGAGGCATCAAAGTAGTAAGGGCTTCATTGAATGGCCCCATAAATGCGCGGCCAACTTCATTGATTGAATCGTTCAGCTTGTCTGCGGATTGTGCCATTTGTGTGTCGATCGTCGCTGAATACTGCCCCAGTGCATCACGGCCCTGATTCAGCATCGGGATCAGATTGGCGCCTGATTTGCCAAATAGATCCATCGCCAGCGCAGTTTTCTGCGCACCATCAGGCATCTTGGCGAATCGATCAGCCACATCAAGCATGATCTGATCCATGCCTTTAATCTTGCCGCTGGCATCTGTCGAGCTGACGCCAATCGAACGGAGCGCCTCATTAGCCCTTGACGCTGGATCCACCACACCGCGGGCCAGCTTGCCCATCGCCTTGGCGACCTCATCCACGCTGCTGCCGGAATCCTCTGCCGCTGCCCCAAACTTGCTCAAGCTCTCAACACCGACGCCAGTGCGCTGACTCAGATCATTCAGGTTGTCGGCCGAATCAATAGCACGTTTGCCAAGGGCAGCCAAACCAGCAATACCAGCAGCAGGCACTAAACCGCTAAGCGCACCACCCAAGCCACCAGTGGCACCTTTCAATCGATTGAATGCTCCTTGCAAACCAGTAGCTTCTTTATCAACACGCTGCAGACTTTTCTCTAGCCCTGCGATCTGCGCGACGCCATCAACGCTGGCCTGAATTTTGACCGCTGCAGTCATATCGAGCGCCATGATCAGCCCTCCTTCTCGTGCATTGCAGCTAGGATTTCGCCCTCAATGATCTGCACGTCAGTGAGCATGGCGGCAGGATCGGGCACCTCATACAGTGTAAAGGTCCACGCCAACGCTGCATAGTCCAGGCCAACCAAACCGGCCGGCCCTGTACGCCATTGCGTCTGACACCTTAGGAACGCCTGCACTGCAGGCCACGCATCAGGTTCAACCTCGAAATACTCGGGCCGCGGCGTCAAATCAATCTCAAGGCCGAAGGCCGCTGCATCATCAAGGGTTTGATCGATAACGCCGCCCTTCACCCAATATCGGGCGGCGTCTCTCAGTTTTTTGCTTTTGTCCCGGTCAGACTGTCGAAATAGGCCACGATGATCGCCGCGGCCACCGTCGGGATGTCGAGCAGCTGTTGTTTGGTGGCTTGAGAAAATGGCACCTCATCGCCATCTGCATCCACCACGCCAGCCCAACCGACCAGCAGTTCATCAGCAATCGTCTGATCACTGATGCTGCCATCTACTGGCTCATTGCGCTCAGCAGCCTTGATGCGCACTTGAACCTCGGCCTGAATCTCATTGATCCGCCCCTGCGGCAATCGCTTGAACTCTGCATCGAATGTCTGCTTCTCAAACTTGCCGCCGTCGGCCGGCAGCTTCACGCTCACCGGCCATTTATAAGAACTAGATTGCTTGAGGACAAAAGACATTAGGTGTAGACAAGCTGCAGCTCATTATTGCCTGTGCTGGTCGGAACTGCAATAAACGGTATTGATAGCATATGGATGCCATCTTGATCTTCATAACTTGGATCAGCAATATCAATGCTTGTAGAGGTCAAAGTGATAATGTTGCCAGCAGTCTGCCCATGTTGGAATGTAAGGTTTCCTAGACTGCCTTCTGTGAGAGCTGAAGTGAAGAAGTTCTTTTGAGCCATGGTTGTGGCTTCTATCATCACAGTGCCAGAAACCGCGCGATTCGTAATCAGAACTTCCTTGCTACCGCCAACAAGTTCACGGTATAAAATTTCATTGCCTCCTTCAAGTTCAATCGATTGCAAGCTGCCTGCATAGCTAAGCAGCTGGAATCCAGTGGTGTTGCCATTCTTAAAAATCGATGGCGTTGCTTGATTGCTGTACGTTGCTGCAGGAGCAGCTGTATCAGTCGGCGTGTTGAAGATGCCTGTCATTGTGAATTCAAGACTTGGTATCTCTCCAACCTCGGCATTCAAGACATATGTCCCACGGCACCCCGTAACTTTGTGCAGAACGCCATCGATGTTGTAATAAATCGTGACACTGCTAAAGCTGCTGCTAACTGGTGCGTATGTGACTGAAACCCCGGCACTGATTGTTTCAGAATATCCACAGGCTTTCAAGGCTTTGCCATATGCTGGTGCTGTGCCAGCTGTGCCTGATGCGGCAAATTCAACCTTAAAGGTGACCTCGACCTTAACATTTGCCAAGAGTTGTTCAGAGGCTCCCAAGAAAGGGCGGATCAGTTCGCGATCAACCGTGTCACTCTGAACTGGAGTGATCGACAAATCAGAAACCAACACAGCGTCAGTGCCACCAGGAGTGGCATCCGTAGCGTAGGTTGCTTCAGTCTTGATCAGAATCAGGCGTTTGCGGCTCAGCAGTGCCATTGGAAGCGGCCTCGTTCATTGGTTGAGGTGCCGGCTCTGTCCGCTCAATGAGCTTTCGCTTGCCGGTTTTAGGGTTCAGCAGGTATGACCCACCTTGCCCATCGTATTCATCTTGCATTGTAGCTAGGTTCAGGTGGCCAGATTTGCGACACTGGTGCGATAGCGCACCAGGTACTCGCATACGATCACGCCAGAAGGTTGATCAGCCTCATCCAGCTTAAAGTCAACGTTCAGCGGTTGAATATCGATTGCATAGCCGCCCAACGTCAAATCAGCCATCAGCTTGCTATGGGCGCTTTCAACAATCGGATCGGCAACCTGATCAGGGATGTTGCCGCGCACAATCACCACCACACGGACCGTCAGGCTCCAGTCCAACGTTGGGAGGCTGGTGTTCTGAACAGCTGTATCACTGACGGGTTCAACCACAATCGCCGGCAGTTCACCTCGTGACAGTGGCTCAACACGGCTGCGATAGATCCTGTCACTCACACCTGTGGTGCCAGTCAAGGCTGCACGGATTGCAACAAGGATGTTTTCGCGCTTCGTGGTCATGTCTTCTGCAAGGCTATCTGCACGAACGAGCCATCACTGATCAGCATGGTCTCTCTCACTGTGTAGGAGACGCTATCCACTGTGATCGCACTGCCACGGATCAGGCTTCCGAATTTTGACGTGCGGGCCGTGAGCGTGTAGTCAGTAGTCAAAACCATGCCATCGCTGATCACCTGACTAGGCATGTCGAGGATGCCCTTGGCAGTAGTCGCACCAGAAGTGCAGCTCACGCCAAAGTCCTCTAAGAAAATGTCGAGATCCTCAGTTAGTGCCACTTGCTTTTGCCTTCCGAGTTGCTTTCGGCTTCTCTTCTACAGCCACCGCTTTGACAGCACGGCCCAGCTGGATCAATGTTTCAGCAAGTGCCACTGGCAATTCATAATCCATGCCTGCCTCAAGGTGTTCGCCATCGGCAGCGCAGGAGGCAATGATTGAAACTTTCATAGAAAGAAAGGGGCAGTTGCCTGCCCCTCCTCCTTATCAGGTGGTGGTGATGTCCAAGATGGCGGCGAAGCTCTTCGGATCGCGCACGGCTACGTCAAAGGAGACGATCC
>Ga0194115_10001266_pt1 | contig 32667 bp, 36 predicted proteins | sample TA2MahsurfametaG_3_FD_148656 | JGI IMG/M metagenome (GOLD analysis project Ga0194115, IMG submission 148656) | Freshwater microbial communities from Lake Tanganyika, Tanzania - TA2015002 Mahale S4 surface | ecosystem: Environmental > Aquatic > Freshwater > Lake | place: Tanzania: Lake... | reverse complement strand
CATAGAAAGAATGGATTTGCATATCCGTGTCATTGCGTTAGTCTATGACAGAAAAAACTATTACGAGCGCGATTAGGTCTATCAAATGCGCCAGCATTACTCACATTGGCGAATGCTGTGCATTCCTCATAAGAGGACGCAAGTAACAAAGAAACCTTTGGGCCTTCTTCTACTGTAAATACCAAACTAATTGTCACCAGTAACCACATCATCTTTTTGATTTCCAAACATATTTTTCATTGCAAGTCTCAATTGCCCATCGATTGAGCAAGCTAACTTCCATCGCATAAGCCTCTTGCTCCCACGGATGCGCGGAGTAATCAATCTCTTTGCTATTCACTCTCTGACCCTTCCAGGTCGATAGATCAGGATTGATGATATGGTCATACAGCTCACGTTTGGCAAATTGCTTAACATGAATAAGCTCATGGGATAGTGTCTTTAATGTGCGCTTGCGATTTGGACCAGCATATAACCTAATCACAAATTCTTTCGGCCTACGGTTATCATCAATCCATTCGCAGTCACCCATAATATCTTCGCCCTTATAAAGGTCGCGAATAAGCTTAATACGTATTGTGAGCCCCTGACCAAGCCTCTGACTAACCAAATCATTCAACATCCATAAAGCAGCTCCGCGAACTAGCCTACGATATTCCCGGTCTCGTCCATAAACGTAGACCTTAGGCTTAGATAATGCGGAAGCTGCCATAGACTTCTCCTGCATGAAGTAATCATATCAGGACCAGACACGCAAGTCAATAGCGAAATGTGGTTACCTTCAGTATATATTAGCGTCTATCTTTAGAGGTAGCAATACGTGATGGCCAAATAGTTTTGGTCTGATCCGCATCTATCGCCTCTTTTTTAGCTCGCTTTTCTTTTCGCTCATCGCGCCACTCATTCTTGCGCTCAAGGAAACCGTAGTCATCCTCGTATTCTGGGTCATATTTTCTGCTTTTACCCATATTACACCTTTAAACCTGAGAAGTCCTTTCTGCCCATTTTCTTAGTCGCCCAACCCATTTTATCTTCCTCATCACGTCTTTGACCGAAATTGGTCTTGTCCATGACAGGCCTATCCTCCATGATATCAGTCTGGGCCGATTGCTCGACATCATAAAGGCGCATCTTCTCGCGATCAACCCCGACCACAAATCTACGATTGATTGCCGGATCACTATATCTATTCTTGAGCTGTTTGATCATAAATTGGCTAAGGTCTTGTAATTCTTCGGTGGATATAAGTGCAATCATGAAGTCGGCTGTAGCAGGCAGACCAAATGATTCTGATGTATCTGTTAGATCAACATCGGAGCTTGAATAGCCGCTTCGTGTCGTCTGTGTTGCAGATACAATAGGTACGTTTCTTTCGACTGCAAGACCGCGTAATTCTTCTGCAATGGCCTTGATATAAGTGTAACTATTCACGTTAGAGCCTGTCTTAATACGCGATGACATGCAGATATTTAGATAATCGATATAGATAATATCAGGCACAAATGACCGCTTTAGATTTAACTCATTTAGCAGGTGACGGAAATGCCCTGCGTGTGCTGATGCGGTTGGATATTCCTTGATAATAAGCTTGCCAGTAGTCTTTGCGCGAATACCTGCAATCTTTTTCTCATAGATGTCACGTGGTAAAGCTTGCAAGTCAGGTATCGGAACATTGAGAAGGTTTGCATCGATACGTTCTGCAATCTTTTCTTCAGCCATCTCCATCGTGATATAGAGAACATTCTTACCAAGCATCAAATTGGCTGCGGCCATATGACACATGGCCAGTGACTTACCAACACCAGTGCCAGCCAGAATGATATTAAGAGACTTGCGAGATAAACCACCACGTGTAATCTTATTCATAAGATCAAGGTCAAACGGAACCTTTTCTTCCACACGATGATAGAAGTCATATCGCTCTGCAAAATCATCAATTAGATCATGACCGATATGAGTATCAAAAGAGACACCAAGAGCATTTGTCAGAATCTCTGGAATTGATCCCTTACCGCGATCCCTGTCCTTACCATCAAGAATTGAGATGCTATCCATGATTGCATTATAGATGGCACGTTCTTGACAAAACTTCTCAGTTGCATCTAGTAGCCAAGCTTTGTCCACGGGGTCAGGTGCAATAAGGCCTTGAATGGTCTCAACCGCAGCTTGATATTCCTTCTCACCTAGATTCTTGGAACCCTCAATCTCAATTGAGAGTGCTTCGCGACTAGGTAGAGAATTATATCTCTCCATAAACTGTGCAATGCGAGAGTAAATTAGTCTCTCTGTCGCATCGCTGAAGTATTTGTCGCTTACAAAAGGTAAAACCTTACGGGCAAAATCTTCATCATGGATCAGATGCCTTAGCACCGTTGTTTCGATCCGCATTTTTTATCTCTGCTGTTGTTTCTATTATATGATATAGAATAGAAGCTAAAGTATCTTCAAATTGTTTTACATTAGCATCTATAATTTCTACGTTTTCGTCAGGTGGGGTTACCACCTTGTATGTGAAGTTAACAGGCACATTACCATCTGAACCTTCTTCACCTACTTTAACGATATCGAAATAGAATACGGTACCCTTCCACTTTCCATTATTAATCACCAGACATAGATGTTTATCCATACCTGGTACATCAGCAATACCATAATCAGCCAATGGATTGCTCGGCACTTTTCTCGTCATGTTCTACCTCATTATATTCGCCCTGACCATATTTAAATTCTTTACCTGCAACCACATCAATAGCATCCAGTAGTTCCTTAGTAAAGAAACGATCTGGATCTTCTTCGATCTGCTTACCGTAAAACTTACCACCATCAGGCATCTCAAAACGGTTTGCAATCTTCTTAATTATACCATGTTTCTCCGCCAAGTCAAGCAAACCATAATGGCGATCTAGACCCCTGTCATAAGACAAACGAACATCGATTGATTTATTTTCTTTGGTGAAGCGACTCTTGGCCAAACGACAGTGAATAATATTACCAACAACCTCTGTACCATCACGATCTTTCTTCTTGGATAGAAAGAGGATCTGTGATGCGGCATACTTCAAACCTTCACCACCACCCATATCTTTTGTCGGAACATATGCACCGATCACATTGAAGATATGATTGGTAACAAGAAGCGAGACATTAGCACGTGCAAGCTTCAATGACAATGCACGAAATGCGCCGCGAATAAGCTGCGAGCGAGTCATGTCTCGCGTATTCTTACCTTCAGAGATATCTTCCATCTCTTTTTCAGTAGATAATTGCCCAAGCGAATCAAGAACCATGAGCATCTTTGGACGCTCCTTCTCAGGCACCTTCAGATAATTGTCAAGAATACGAGATGCATGTGTGCGGAAGCTTTGCACAGTGGCCTGTTCTGAAATGACGACTCGCTTTGGATCAATACCGCGAGCAATAAACATCTCTTTGGTAACCGCAGCTTCTGTATCATAATAGATGACACCAGCTTCTGGATTGTCTTTCAGAAATTGCTGAACAAGACCAAGCACAAAGAATGTCTTACCTGTCGCACTCTCACCAGCAAATACTGTGATCTTATTATTTGGTACACCACCGTAAATACTACCTGATAGCTCTGCGTTCAAAAGGTATGAACCAGTATCCATTGTGCCCGCAAATTCTGATGAGTGCAAGCCATCATTAGCGATGTGAGTATCAACATCGCCAATTTGTTTTACCATATCACGAAAGAAATCTCTACTCATATATGTCTCCTATGTGTCTTTATATGCAATTTTCTTGTAAATGTACAGGGTTAAATTCTGTGATGTATTGATTGTCGGTCAGCATGTCTCTCTTATTTTCTACAGTATAGGTAGTCTGATCTATTAGGTACCCAGGATTTTCACTTAGCGGAGTGTCAATCCATGCATCATCATGCCAGATAATTCTATTATTTGGATATGCATAGAAGTTACCGTCATCAACCTTGAACATATGAGCACACTTATGTTCAGGTGTCTCGCTAAAGTTTGTATCTAGCATACCTTTGTTTTCCCATGACCAATCCATGGTAAACATGTATTCACCACCGATTCTCTTACCATCATGTTTGACTAGCTGTGCTCTTAGACCACCCATTCTAGCCCTGATATTTACATCAATATATGGGCTAAAGCAATTCCAGTAATAGCATTCTTCCAGCACAGGAATGGGCGCATTCTTTTTCCAGCAAAATGCGATAAGAGGTCTGCGAGTCCAATTGACACCATTATCTAGAAATGCTTCAAACAAAGGTACTCGTTTTTCTATACTTGCTACACTATGCACATCGCATAGTGTATATTCACCGTGACCTTTTGTATGATTGTATAGAAATTCATCACGAATAAAGCAGGTGAATGTAGGTAGATTGTGATTTAGATAAGCCATTAGATGAAAAACTTTTCTAGGTTAGGTCTATCCTCATCTTGCCAACCAATCACGTCGAGGATGGAACGCAATGGTTCAAGAAACGCTTTATCAAATTGCGTTCTATAATCTATGTATCGACTGATATCAAACTCAGGTGGTAACACAGATGCAATAGCCAAAACATTCTCCTTTAGGGGATTAGGCATTTTCATATAGCAAAACTTAACCTTATCACCATCCTTGATAACCTCATATGTCTTGTTAAGCCTGAGCTGCTTCAATCTATTATTATATGTCAAGCTTGCGCGAACATGAATTGGTATACCTTTTTCGGCTCGCAGATACTTGCTAAGGCCTCGCACACCTCTGGGAAATGAAATGTCTTCAAACGGCAACTTGTTGAAATGTTCGCGAAAGGCGACAATAAATTCTTGCAGTGCCCTCTCATCTTTATTCATGATAATATCAAGTGCATCCTTAATAGCTTTGCGACATGCAGCAGGTGTCGATGATTTGACCGCCTCGATGCCCATCATCTTTAGCTTTGGCTCTTCATAGCGCACGCCTTCGGAGTCATGCACATTTAGAATGTATCGCTTCTTGCCAGTCCAGATACCGCGGTCTGCAATAACCTCTCGCTTCATCGACATCTTTTGATCGAATGCATTCATGTGCTCTCGCAGGCCCGCATATATCTTGTCAATAATCGGCTCGAATGCCTGCGATGCGATCTTGTCTAGATAATTGACAATCTGATCCTTGGTGGGATCTTTGTCCTTGAATACCTTAGCGACTAGTGCATCCAGGGTAATATACAAGCTGTCTGTGTCGGCTGCGATGACATAATCATTACCTTCTGTGCCAAGTAGCTTATTGATATACTCATTGATATTGACCTCGGCCCAGCGAATAGAAAGCTGACCACCAACTGTGATAGCTGTAGCTTGATTGAGGTCATAGAATCGAAAATATGGATTGCCGATTGCACCGTAAGCTGAGTTTAGCTGCACCTTCTTCGCAAGTTGCATGTTCTTATATCGCGAAACAGCTTTTTCATATTCTCGCTTTTCTTGTGGTGTCTTAGCTGACTCAACGGCTTTCTGAGCCGCGATCATCTTACGCTTATATTCTGAACGGCTATCATACATGCGCTCCATCATCTCAGGTAGAAAGCCCTGAGACTGATTATTGAAGTATCGACCATTTGCTGCAAGACTATAGCCATCACGCACAGGAGGCTTATACTTTAGATCGAGCAGCGTATCCACTGTGATATCCACATAGTTGGTACGATCCATGGTCTCAGGTGAGATATTATATTGCATGATGAGATGAGGATAGAGCGAATTCAAGTCAAATGATAACACCCACTGATGTGCACCAACCAGAGGCTCTTTTACATAAGCACCAATATAGGCCTCATCCTTGCTACCGCCACCTGTGATCGGCACGCATACTTTCTTCTGCCATAGATGATTATGGATAAGCACATCCCACATCTTCACCTGCGTGAATACGTCGGTATAATTGACCTTAGCATCATATGCCAAGGCCAGCACCATATCGATAAGTTTCATCTTCTCATCGAGTCGGTCAACAAGCTCAACGTCCTTGATATTATAGTCAATGAATTTCTGATAGTTTTCTTTGTATAGATTATGCAGTGAGCCATATTCAGAATAATCTAGCTTTTTCTCACCAAGTTCAATATTGGCAATGTGGTCGAGACGATATGACTCTTGCTGAGAGTACGTAAACTTCTTGTATAGCTCAAGATAATCCAATGACGAAACACCAGCAATATCCACCGCTGTCTGTGTCTTACCCATAATATTTGTAGTGCGCTGTGAGATAAAACCCCAAGGTGATAGACGCCTTGCAGCCTTTTCATCAAGCACTTTTGAGATGCGATTAACGAGATAGGGAATGTCAAAGAACGTAGTATTCCAGCCAGTCACAATCTCAGGATGATGGCCGCGCTCCCATTCCATCAGAAATGTCTCAAGTAGGTCACGTTCATCATGACACTTCATATATTTGACATCATGTCTTGAGGGGCGATAATCACCACAACCAATCACGATAAACTTGCTGCCGCGTTTTAGTGTGATGGCTGTGACTGGCTCACTTGCAATTTCTGGTGTGGGAAATTGATTATCAGATCCGACCTCAATATCGAGAGTTGCAATCTCAATCAGATCCCTATCATATTGGATTTCAAATGGATATTCTTCATTCAGATATGCATATTGAAAGCGAGGTAAACCATAGATGTTAAAATTGGTGACATCGCTATATTTCTCGATGAAATCTTTAGCCTCGCGAATATCGCCAAAGCGCATTGGCTCGACCGCATTACCCCAGATACTGCGCCAGCCAGATTTGGATACCTGACCTTTAGGTGGAATGAATAGGGTGGGCTGATATTTAATTTTGTGAGAAAAACGAATGCCATTCTCATAGCCGCGGACATGAATTGTATTACCGATCTGAAAGGCAAATGTATAAAACTTTGTCATCGACTCTATTATAGCAAAATATTATTTGCGTGTAAAGGGTACTATATTCTCTCGTTGTGGTAACTTTTCAGAGTCAAATCTACTCTTGTATCCGGCCACCATTTCATTATCTGGAATATAGGTAAACACCACACTACTGTCTCGTATGGTGATTTTTTTGATTTCAGTAAATGGTAGATAGTCTGCCACTCCTACCGAAGAATTACCTGTAGAATTTGTCATAGGGAATAGAATACCTGGAAATGACAAATACCAGATAGAATCTTCCTTGTTAAACTTGGCATGAGATATTATATCTTCTCCGGTTATCAGCTTTAGACCAATGACCGAATTCTTAACTGACATTAGTGATCGCCAAAAACGCCGAGAATTTCATGATAGTGATGTTCGCGGTCGGTCAAGCCAAAATTACCGCCGTTGACTAGCTTGGTCATTTTAACAACATCACCCGTATCAGCAACTTCATTCAGGCCGCGTGATTTCCAGAACCAAGCAGCAGAGCGAGCTGCACCTTCTGGTGTTTCAAGATATGATGGATCTTTAGTCAAATCGATACCAAGACCTTGCCCGCAGCGAGTATAATTGCTGCGCCCGGTTAGCTGAATAAGACCACGACCACGAAATTTCCAACCATCACCTTCATTCGTATTACCTAGGTTTTTAGAGCCCCAAACGCCACCATAGATGATATTAGCAATACCTTCTTGATTAGCAGCCTTCTTAGTCATATCATCACGACCAACATTAGCGGCTTGCGCGGCTGTGATACGAGAACCAAATAGAGCTATCAGAGCCTGAGCCTTGTAATTCAGATTTTCTTTGATTACACTAAATTGTGCAGACTCATGCGCTGTCTGTGACAGAAACCCGGCAATACGTTTTGGTGTATTAATCTCAAATTCTTTACAGGCCGCAACAAGAGCGGCGGTATACTTATTAAGACTATCTTTGTTAGCCTTTGGAAAACATTTGTGCAGGGTTTCTGCTGTAAGCATTAGGTGTTCTCCTGATGATTATTTGAATTTAATTCATCCAGTTTGATTTGAAGAAGCTGTCTATATTCCTTAGCAATCCGATGATCGGTAAGCGCATAGACAATTTCTTGACTCTCACACCACTCTGTATATAGTGTTTGTATCTTTGATATTATTCTGTGAAACATCTCTTTCTCCAAATGAAAACAGGGGAGAGGGCAAAATCCCTCTCCCCTTGGCAAGAGCACTGGGGCTCAGCCGTTTAACTGCTGAGGGTCTAATTTTCTAGACTTCTTTGACGATTCGCCGTCAGCAATATCCACCTTTCGAGGCTTCTTGCTATCTGGAATCACATTCTCAAGCCAGACCTTCAAGAGACCGTTGATAATCTCCGCGTTCTGAACTTCAACTGAGTCGGCCAGATGGAACTCGCGCTTGAATGCGCGGTCGGCAATACCCTTATGTAGATAAGTAGACTTCTCATCATTCTTGGTCGTGCCACGGATGAACAGCTTGTTATCCTGAAGCTCAATCTCGAGGTCTGAGCGACCGAAGCCGGCAACAGCCACTTCGATCACATATTTGTTTTCATCGACCTTGGCAATATTATAGGGTGGCCAGCCAGGCACAGCTTTGGTAAGATTTTCTGTAGCTTCTATCAGGCGCTTTTGCATATCGCCAAAACCAACAGTGAACATATTTAGCTTGGCTAGATCATTTAGTAATACCATGTTATCCTCCTTGGATAAGCGAGGGTTAATAAAATAGCATCCCCGATTGAGCGATGCAACGTATATTTATCAGAAAATCATCCCTCTGTCAAGGGTAAATTAGTCATCTCAGGTAGTAAAAAAGAAAGGTCTGGTGATGAATATGTTGGTGGCTTTATGACCTTACCGTTCTCATCCTTGATACGCTTACCGTCAACAAACTTGCTCATGTTAGAACGATGAACCTCGGCAAAGCACTTATCAAGATCGATACCAAATGCATGACCAGCACCGTATATCACATATAACAAATCCGTCAATGCATCGGCGATCTCGATGATATCTTCATTTACCATACCTTCCTGAAGCTCAGTGAGTTCTTCGTCAATTAGCTTATATCTCAATAGACGAATCTTATCTTCAGGCCAGGTAGGTGTTGTATGCACATCTTGTTCGGCTACTCTCATGAAGTCGGCCACCATAGCAAAATTACTCATATTAATTCCTTACATTGTCACCAAGAGTCGAGTGTAGAAACCACCCATGTTTCTTATGAGCACCCATGCGCTCAGAAAGAAAATCAGATACATCATGCGCCATTGCAGCCTCGGCTGCATCATATGCAATTTTAATTGACTGTAAAACTTTAGCATTGTCAACTGCCAGAGTAAGAATCATCTCTTTTGCTTCAGGCACAGTCTCAAGTTCAACAAGTGTTGTCAGTTCTTTGAATCGACCTAAAGTACCAGGAGCATATGCACCGGATGCGCGAATATATTCGCCAAGTGGATCGATTGCACCATGAACGTCGTTATAGATATTACCAAATAAACCATGATACTGAACGAAATCGGGGCCCTGAACATTCCAATGGAAATACTGAGCCTTGACAGCAAATACATATGTATCGGCTAGTGCTACTTTCAAAGACTCAATAAAGTAGTCAGTCATTAGTTACTCCTTTTCTTTCCAATAGTATATTTTGCTTCCAGAATCCAATCACTCTTTTCCTTGTGTGAGAGGACTTTGATCTGTGATATTGGTGCGACCTTATCTTTAGTCATATCAGGATTCACGACCTCCACCAAATTCCATTCCTCAAGGAGATTAACAATTGTATTCCGACGCATTTCATCTTCTTCGGCAAAGTTAGTAGGCTTACCATCAAGAGCAAATAGCTCTTTAAAATGTACGATGAAATACCTACGTTGCTTGTGAAGAATGTGGCAAGACTGATATAGTGTCTGGTCTTTTCGTGATGCGACACCAATACGCGTAAGTGTCTCCCTAATCTTTAGGAAGTCCTCAGGATTCTTCAGTCTTACCTCTACCATTTCTGCTATATCTATCATCAGCTCCACCCTTCTTAGTCCTATCATGGATTACGGCGAGCTGATCATTCGTTAGGACAGTCAGATAGTCCCTAGCTCGATTATAGTTACACGCATAGTATTCCATGACAGCATTAATATTGTTATCATCCGAAGGCTTTGGCCATTTGCTTGCGCCTCGGCGTCTAGACCTCACTGTATTTATGAGATAGTCATGTTGTAACCGGTTATCTAGATGACCGCGCTGATTCATCTCATTTGCATAGAGAATAGTATCGATATGAAATGACAGAGCCTTATTGACAAGGAATGGCACGTAGGTCTTATTAGCAACCTCCGCATCATCTTTGAAATAGTCATGCTTGGATTCACCAATGGCCTTGACCATATCAAATACACCAAGCTTAGTTTCTTCTGTCATTTCCATTCACAATCCATCATAATCTGGGTAAGACATGCTGCCAGATTGATTTCAGGATTGACAACAAACCCAGATTTGTATTGATAGTCGGCTAGGATAAGAACCAGATTAGGAATACTTGCAGGCTTCATGTAGTCATATGCACTATCATAAAGCTGACGATAGACAGTATTCTGATCAAGAGTTGTATTCTGACCAACCCAACTGCGCATCGAGGTGAAGTCTCTCTCCTTGAGCATCTTGATTAGACCCTGAAGGTCTGCATCAGAGATATTGGCCAGCACTCCAGCATCAATGGTACCCTTGGTAGAATATCGCTGAAGCTCATTAAGAACTCGACGCCAATCAGGAAAATACTTTTTGATAACCTCAGCAACAATCTTCTTGTCGAATTCGATATTCTCAGAAGAAAGAATACCGCAAGCACGCGACATGAATTGCGCTGCGATAACCGGCTTATCCTTACCGCTAATCTTGAAGTCGATAGTCGAACACCTGGAGTGCAGGGGTGCGATAATCTTATTCTTGAAATTGCAGGTCAGAATAAAACCGCAGTTGTGTGAATACTGCTCCATGAAATTACGAAGGGCAGGTTGAGTGTGATGCGTCAGATAGTCGGCCTCATCGAGGATAACATACTTGCGACCACCCCAAAGAGATACCGTTGATGCATAACCCAGAATGCGAGTCCTGAGAACATCAATGTTACCTTCCATCGAGCCGTTGACAATAATATAGTCGGCACCGATTTCTTGAAACATTGCTTTGGCCACGGTAGTCTTACCGATGCCAGCAGGACCAGACAGCAAAAGATTAGGAACTGTCTTGTCATCTACAAATTTCTGAAATGTATTCTTCAATTCATCTGGGAGAATACATTCCGCAATAGTCTTGGGTCGATACTTCTCGACCCACAGAAATTCACTCTGATTCATCTCCATCGTCATCACCTTCATCATCATCCAATGTGTCTGTTGCTAGACCATCAGCAATACTGTAGAAAATCATTGCTGCTTGATCAGAACCAAGACTTGTCACATACCCTTTGGTAATAACTGCGGTCATAGCTGCAAGCAGCTCTAGCTCTCGATCCTCCATTCGGGATGACTCCAACAACTTGTGAAGCCAACCCATTAGCATGGTTGAAGTGATATAATTCACTTCTTTGGAGTCGAACATGCGACCCAATACTCGATGTCACCAGCCTTAGACTTGAAGTGTGCCATACCGTTAGTGACAGCAACCTCATAGTCACGAGGCAGAAGCTTCAGGTTCTCAATGTCAAAGATAGCCTTGTAGTCATTGGTCGCATCACCAACTGCATATTCGGTGCTATCGGAGATATCTTCAAGCACATTGGTGCCTGAGAGATAAGACTTACCATCCTTACCATACAAAAGCACGTTCGGAAGACCAAGACCTGCGGTAAGCTTAAGAACCCAATTCAGAGCGTCATTATTGATAGTAAAGGTCGCATCGACACTCGGAAGCTTAGGATCGCGTGCAGGTGGATGCGTCACAGTGGCGACGCCACCATGAAGCACACGAGTAGATGCGCGCGAGTTACTAATGACCGTATGCTTGTCCGTGAATTCAAGTTCAGGATTATCATAGGCCGTAAGAACCATGATGAATTTTGTCAGATCATTGACAGCACACTCAATCGGAAAGGTCTCCTTGACATTCGCTGAAGCCAAGATGGTGCTCTTGGAGTGAATGGTTCGAAGATTACTACCCGGCCGAATGAGCAGCGATGGATTGATCGCTGCAAAATTCTTTAGGATTTCGATAGTCTCATTTGACAGTTGCATGATATACTCCACAGGTTAGAACATGATTATTATACATTATATTAAGGGAATTATCAACCCTTAAAAGCATTTGCAAGCTTCTTAGCCTTACCAAGTGCTTCAACGTCAGCAGTAGCAGATGCACCGATCTGTGCAAGATCAATCAGACTACCACTAAATGTATAGGTTCCAGTGTGATTCAGTCGCATCCACGGGCAAAGCCAAGTCTTAAGACCAGCACGTGCTGCATACTGGCAGAACATATAATCCTCAGACAGATAACGCTTAGTCGCAGGATCGATTACAGTATCAAAGAAGGCCATAATCTCACGGCTACCATCAAAGTGTTCCGTGCGAACATGATCGGGTCGATACATCAATTCAGGATATGCAGCCTGATATTTGACAAGTGTTTCCCGCTTGATCATCATGAAGCCTGTACCACCTTCAAGAACTTCTACGGGTTCATCAAGGCGAATGGATGTGGTCTGTTGTGTAGGATTAAACACATAGTCACCCACATAAGCTTCAAGGCTATTAGCATCCTTGTCAGCGAAACCCTTATCGACAGCCCGCTTGATCTTTTCCCATGAGATGCACTTCTTTGGATATGGCGCGCAGACAATATCCTTACCCGGCTGATTAGCAATGACGGATAGTGCAATAACGTCGCTCGGATCAAAACCAATGTCCGAGTCAATAAACATTAGGTGGCTATACCCGCTGCGAAGAAAATCATCAACCAGATAGTTACGAGCGCGGGTAATGAGGCTTTCATTGAAGAGGTAAAAGAATTCAATATCCATACCATATTCTGCACCGATGCGGGCCAGATCGGCAGTACCCTTTGCAAATTGCCCGGTGCAGCTACCACCATACATCGGAGTGGCAACAAAAATCTTATTCTTACGCAGCTCCTCAATGGAGACATTAATTTCAATAGCCATGGTATACCCCTTTCATACCAAACATATAGCATATGTAGGGTGTAAAATACAAATAGGGCCGGAGCCAAAGCCCCGACCCTTAACTTACCACAAGTAGCTATTAGGCCGAAGCAAGGGCCCGATAACCAGCCGCAATCACTTCGCGGCGAGGAGCACCGAGGCGATACAGCGTCACCTCGTGGTTGTTACCCAGAGTCTTGCGATTAGCATAGACCGGGTAACCCTGGAAGCGCAGGCTGGAGGCCGTTGCGCTCAGGTTTTGGATACCGAAGCGGCTGCGAGCCTGACCCTCGGTGATGTCACGACCCGACATCAGGTAGTTAAGCAGACGTTCAGTCTTGGTAGTCTTACAGGTCATAGTATATACACCTTTCATGTATGATAGTGTTGTATAAATGCTTCATCAGAACGGGATTTCATCACCCTTAGGTTCTTCAGAAGCCTCTGGAGCAGGTTGCTCCGGAGCCTTGGGCAGGGTCGGATCGACCTTGCGATAGAGGTCGAGGAAGGACTTCTTAGTCTCCTCGTCAAAACGATTGATGCACATCGCGATGGCTTGGGTGCGATCATCAAACAGCTTGTAGGCCTTGATGATATGGGTCAGGCGGCGAGTGGAGATAACCTCATCGGCTGCACCCTCGGCGAAGGTGCGACGGATAACGTCAGCCCAGGCCACAAGATGTTCAATGAAGCCATCAATCTCAGGAGTGCGCTGTTCAAATTGCGCCTGCAGGATCTTGGTCTCAATCTTGGTATTCGGATAGTCCTGCTCGATGGTGATCGGGAAACGCTCAAGTAGCGCATCGTCAAGCATGGATGCAGCAACATAGCGACCATCATCGGAGCCACGACCCTTGGTGTTGGCCGTCACGAAGATATTGAAACCTTCAGCAGGATACACAACCTCACCAGTCTTTTTGACGAAGTAAGGCTTACCCTCAAGGATACCCTGGAGGCACATCGCCTTGGTCGGATCGGCGCGGTCAGCCTCGTCAAGCAGCATGATTGCACCGAGTTCCATGGCACGAAGCACCGGGCCCTTGAGAAACTTGGTCTCACCGTCAATCAGACGAAAGCCACCAATCAGGTCGTCCTCGTCAGTCTCACGGGACATCTGAATGCGGATCATCTGCCGCTTCTGGCGAGCGCAGGCCTGCTCGACCATGAAGGTCTTACCATTACCAGAAAGACCCGAGATAAACACAGGAAAGAAGGTGCGGCTTAAGATAACCTTCTCAACCGACTTGAAGTCGCCAAAGGGGACGTAGGTCTTGTCCTTCTCCGGAATCATCACATAGTCATGGTCAGACTGAGCATTTGGATCAAACTTCTTGGGCCTGTAATTGGTCATAGGAATAACCTGTGCGGCGTGTGCGATGGAAGGCAGCTGATACTTACCACGATCGGATGAGACAAGCGAGGAGAAAAATCTCTGGCGCGGCCGAGGAAGCCCAAGCTCGCTAGCCAGCTCGACTAGAACCTTCTTAGCCACAGTAGCTTGCTCGCCAAAACGAGTGGTGGCGGTTCGCAGAAGCAGGTCACGATTAGAGGTATTCATCACTGTCTCCATTGTGTATGCGTGCATTATAATAGGTAATGGGCGATTAGTCAATGGCAACTTTGGTGGCCTTACCGGCAATCATGTCGATAAAGCGCACGAGCATGGAGCGGCTCATAGTCCGCTTGTTGCTTGCCTTGATAAAAGCCTTAGCCAAACGGTTGGCAGTAATATTACCCTCAATATCGTCAAGGTTCATGTCCTCAACATTAAGGTGCTTACCGCCCATGATGGCAAAGAATTCTTTCGCGCCAAGAACCTCAGAAAGAACCAGATGCTTCTCCTTACGGAGACGATTGGCCTGCTCGGCAGTCAAGTTGGTAAGATGGTTGATATCATTCAGAGAGTTCATCAAGCGAAACACTGCCACATTGATATTCTGCTCGACGCGAAGATTGCGAAGCAGATAGGCCGTGGTCTCATGGTTTTCAGTCACATAAGATTGGCGCATAGTCCGCTTGTCGCGGAGAATGCGACCACCCCAAGGGCGACCACCATTGACCGTAATACCATCAGACTCCCCATCTGTCAGAAAGATGGAGTGGACAATATCCAGCTTGGCATTCTTGCGGAAGTCGCGCACAATACCGTGGGCTAGAATAATGGTATCATTGAGCGGCGTGGAACCCAGACCAAACCACGCCGCAAAGATATCCGTATAGCTATAGTCCCGGTTATAACCACGGCGAATATTAAAGGATGCACCATATTCATGCATAAACCTAGCCATATCAAGATATGCGCTGCGCGTCATCTTATGATTGAACAATTCCATAAGGGCAAAGAAATTATTTTGCACAAACATTTCATTCTTGTCGCCACCAATAGTCTTAGTGGGGCCGCGGCGGCTCCAATTAGGATTGAGCGCGGTGGTGAATGCATAGACCTGATGGGCGATACCAGTCTTGCGGCAAAACTCGACAAGCGAGAGAAGCTGCTGCATGGTACCTTCCATATTGGATTGCATCGACCCAGAGAAGTCGATAAACATCACCATACCATGATTCTTGCCGTTTGGTAGAGTCGTAAGCCGACGGAAGATATCCTCAGAAAACTTGTATGAATGAACCTTATTCGGATTGATAACACCCGTCTTGGATTCTTTGGCGCGAGCATAAGATGCCGCAGCCTTCTTCATCTCAAATTCTTTGACCATATAAGACACGACCTTGGAATTGCGCGACACAAATTCCTTGTATCGTTCAATCATGCCAGTCTTGGTCTTATCTGTGGCCTTAGATAGAGATGTATTCAGGCTATCAAGAATGGTCGTATAGGGGATGATGAAACTATTATATTCATCACGTACCTCAGGCACATTGATATACGTCACGTCCTTGAGGATGCGCGGATCAATATGCTTCTTGGTAAGGTTCTGATCCATTTCATCTTGAGTAGATGCGGAGATGTCGGTCTTGTTTAGACCTTGCTGACCCTTACCCGCACCCTTGGACTGCATACCGTCACCGTCGGCTTCATCACCATCATCACCATCAATTTCAATGAAGTCATCAGCTTCCTCACCATCTTCGGCAAACTGCCAAGACTCGAGGTCACTTCGAGTCTCCATGTGTTCATCACGACGTTCTTTGGCAAACTTAAGAATTTCGCGCGCCAGCTCAACCACATCATCGAAGGTGGACGTGGTTTCCATCTTGAAGATAAACTTGCGCTCGTCATTATCGAATGGAACGTCAATAACCTGACCTGCCTTAAAATGAACATTCAGGCGATCGATAAAGGAGCAGCGATTGATCGGGCGCTTTTTGATGAGGCCGAAGAAATCTTCATCAATCAGATACTTGGCTGCAATGTCATAGTCAGACCGACCACCAGGAAACTTACCCTTCATCTTGCGGTCGATACGCGCATCTTCAACGACATTAACATAGCCGCGAAGATACTTGTCGTCATCCTTGACGACCTTCATCCAACCATCTTCTGGGGTAAAGAGGGCATGACCAACCTCGTGCAAGGCTAGCATGTGATATACAGGCTCTTCCATATTCTTCCACATAGGAAGCGTTAGAAGGCGGCGCTGAAGGTCAAAGGATGCGGTCACCGCCGGCGAATGCTCAACGATGATATTTTCTGTAGCCAAGAGACGCGCAAAGCGGTCAAGACCCTTGGTTGCGGTCATAAGGGCCTTGATACCCTGGTCGATTTGTCTGTCTTTCATGCGGCGATTATACTATGATAATGGCCGCATGTCAAAGGCTAATTGTGGTTAGTTGGGTCTCACTTGATGGCGATAAAGCCAGTAAATGCGTGGTTTTGCCAGAAAGAATCCACGCTGTTAAAGCCAGCCTCATTACACATAGAAATCAGCTCATCTCGCGTATTTGGCTTCATCATATGGCGAAGGGTGCGCTCCTTGTCCATAATATCATCAGTGGTGAAGGATTGACGCTTGAAGTCATAATAAGTGAAGGTACGAATCTCGTGGATTCTAGCCGAAGAGGCTACAGTCTTTTCTGCAAAGATAAATGCGCCACCAGTATGCAGGCCATCATAAATGCGATTGATTACATCCTGACGGTCGCGCTGCGGCATGAATTGCAGAGTAAAGATAGATGTCACCAGCGAGCAATTGTAAAATTGATAGTCGCGAACATCACATCGAACATATTCAAGCCACTTATCGGGATCAAGGTTTTGCATATCTTGTTCAAAGCCTGCGTAGAAATCTTCCTCAACCTCAACACCGACATAGGTGGCGCGTGGCGCAAAGGTATTTTGCTCCATCATAGTCTTGATAAGCTTACCAGTCGAACAACCAATATCGACAACCTGCGTATCATCTTCTACGAAATACTGTGACATAGAAAGCACATCATTCCACAGATCACCATAGTGGCGAATGGATGCATTGATGTGATTGTCAAAGCCCTCATCGCGAGTAGCAAAAGTAAACTTGGTCATGATGTAGCCTCCTTATAGGGTTTCAATACTCGTTCATATACTCGATTGGCAATCTCAGCCATAACTTTTGGTGCGACCATACGACCAATACGCTCGGCCTTCTGGTCAAAGGTACCCGTTAATTCATAATCTTCAGGTAGACCTTGCAGGCGCTTCAATTCGCGGATTGTGAACTTGCGGTCCTCCGCCCAATGAAAAAGCCCCGCTCCTGATCGCTTTGATCCATTCGCAGTCAGGGTCGGGCATGGCATGTTGGCACATGTTCTGATTAGGGTGAAATAGTTTTCGTCCGGATTCAGTTCGGTCGGTATCTCTGGTGAACATGGATTGACTCTCTTATCAGGGTTTTTAGGAAGAATTGAAAGCCAGTGTCTCTGGTTTTCGGAGTTATTCTGTACATAGTCTTTTAGCATTTGTATCTCATCATTGTCAACGGCTACGTCGGATAAAGCCGCGGCCATTGTGATATGACGTGAAGTTGGTTCAGGAATAACTTCATGCTTCATGTTTATGGTATGCAAACCTATTGTATCTGCGACATCTTGTCGAACACATACAAAGAAAGTTCTAGGTCTTTCTTGTGGTACACCATAATCCTTTGCGCTTAGAACATCATAGGTTACAAGATAGCCTGGCGGAATAGCACGAAATGCATTGATGAATTCATTAAGCTTAGGTATAGCCCTACCAATAGTCAGGCCGCGTACATTTTCGGCGATAATAACCTTTGGTCTAATATCAATTGCAATACGAATAAATTCAAAAAATAGATCCTCGATATTCTCAATCTTCTTACCATCGCTGTATAGCTTGGTCTTATTCCAATTCTTATATCGCTTACCTGCAGTGGAAAATGCGGAGCATGGTGGAGAGCCATCAAGAATATCAATCTCACCAGGCTTGATGCCGACAGGATCCATAAGATCCTTACCAGTCAAATTTTTGATATCACCAGGAATGACAAGGGTATCTGGAAAATTATGAGTATATGTCTTGATGGCTTCTTCAACAAATTCATTTACGCATAATACTTTACCGCCGGCAAGGCGGTAGCCCATCGAGGAGCCACCACCACCGGCAAATGTCGAGATAACCTTAAATCTCTGACGCGCAGATAAATCTTGCACATCTTGCATAACATATGGTTGATATTCAGTTATCATGCGCGATATGGAACCAGAACATTCTGATAGATATTTGATGCAAGCGCAGCCATCATCTTAGGCGCAACCATGCGACCGATGCGCTCGGCCTGCTGATCAAATGAACCAGATAATTGATAGTCATCAGGTAGACCCATAACACGCTTTAGCTCTGGTACAGTAAGCTTGCGGTTTCTTTCATAGTGTAGCACACCAGATACACCTCGCTTCTGACCAGCCTGAGTGACAGTCGGTGACGGTAGATGCGGCGCAGGTCGAATCATATTGAATAGCGAGGCCTTTGGATTTACATCGCGAAACTCAGGCATTGAAGGCTTTGTATGCTTAGAGGGGTTGAAAGGAAGCATCTCAACCCACTTTTTCTGCCAGCAGTTTTGCACATAATCTTCAAGCATCTTTGCCTGATCATTATCATTGATAAGACCTTCAAATGCTTCGGCAATAGAAATATGTTCTGGTCGCTGCTTATTCACTTTTGGAAATACAGTATCATGTGCATTGAACATATGAATACCAACCTTGTCTGCGACATCATGGCGAATGCAAACAAAGAAGGTGCGTTCACGCGATTGAGGTGTACCAAAGTCAGCAGCACTCAATACCTGATAGGTAACAAAGTATCCAGGTGTAACTTGCTCAAATGCATTTCGGAATTCATTTAGCTTACCAACGGCCTCACCCATGGTGATACCCTTGACGTTTTCTGCAATAATAACCTTAGGCTGAATCTCACTAGCGATGCGAATGAATTCAAGAAACAAATCTTCGATGTTCTCAACCTTCTTACCATCGCTGTAAGTCTTTTCCTTATTCCAACCCTTCTCGCGCTTACCAGCTACAGAGAATGCGGAGCAAGGAGGAGAACCATCGAGAATATCAAGCTCACCTGGCTTTAGCGCAGCAGCGGCTAGCAAATCTTTACCAGTGATACCTTTGATATCACCAGGAACAATCTTGGTATCTGGAAAATTCATCGAATAGGTCTTGATGGCCTCTTCGACAAATTCATTGATGGCAATGACCTTGCCGCCAGCGAGGCGATAGCCAGTGGAGCTACCACCACCACCAGCAAAGGTAGACACCACAGTAAACAGCTCGCGAGCAGAGCTGTTTTTGACATCTTGAACGGAGTATGGCTGATATTTTGTCATGTAGCTATATTATACCTTATTGAACAAAATGTCAATGGCTAACTAAAGAATTGATTTAGTGTTGGTGTATCTTCGCTACTGCCAGCCCAATCTCTGCAAATATCCATTATCCTAATCCTATTATTGAAATTAATTCTAGGATTATGTAGTAGTGTTTCAAATAAGATATCAACACCACCACCTAATTGCAGGTTTATGTGTTTCTTTACCTTACCAATGCGATCAAACTCTGGCTTGAATGCTTCGACCACATGATGCTTCTGATACGGTTTATTGAGTTGCTCCCAATCCATGGAATAGAAAAAATCCCTAACAGAATCAGATAGATATGGGGTAACAAACTTCTTACCGTTTATCTGTGCGATGCGATTGTGCCAGTTATAACCAGCCCGAGAATTATCAGAGAAATATGCATCACGAAATTCATCAAGCTTTTCTTTCGTCTGTGAATAGTGCAGCACGGCCTTCTTGCTAATACCGTAATAGCCATCAGCAGCCCAACCGCTAAGAACTTCCGTTTCACTAATCTGCGGATAGATGTATAGAAAAGGAAAGCAACACTCAAAGTGTGTCTTTTTGATACACTTCATCTTCTGTGCGAGATGAATAAAATCTTCTTCGAGGCGATCAGTTCTAACTTCAATTACTGTGCATTTCCAACCCATAATTTCTGCTGCGTGCATTGCCTTGTCGGAATCATAGCTAGTTTGTCCAGCAAGACGAAATGTATATGCGTGTAATTTCTTACCTAACCTTTGCGCCGCAAAAGCCACCGAGAGACTATCCACCCCACCAGAGAGGAGAATAGCGCACTCAGTATCATTAGAAGCTCTGGCCAGCTCATCACACAGCAGCTTGTCTATCATTCGCTTTTCTCACGCGGTCCATCTTTAGCTTGCGGCGTTTTGCTTGCTGTAGATAATAGAGATTGGTCTTATCGGTAAAGAGAATACCATCAAGATGATCAATCTCATGCTGGGCCACACGAGCAGTCATACCTTGGAAATTATGCGTCTCAATGTCACCATTGATATTCGCATATCTCATACGAATAGTGCTGGGTCGCTTGACCTTAAGAAACAGTCCAGGAAACGTAGAACATTGCTCCTCATAAACAGTCAGATCATCACCATGATTTACAATCTTAGGATTGAACACTGGCATGATGCTATTTGGTTCATCTGGATTACCAAATACAAATGCGCGAACCATGATACCTAGCTGAGGTGCAGATAGACCAAGAGTCTTTAGCTCACACATCTTAGAACGCAGAAGCTCATAAAGCTCCTGCGCTGTCATATCATCACCAGAAAAATCAAAGTCTCGACTAATATTCCTTAGTTGAGGGTTACTAGACTTTAGCAGTTCCATTTTCATATTCCTTCACTAGCTGTTTGATACCCTCTTCCAAAGATATATTCTGCTTCCATCCTATACCATTTAGACGGTTTGTGTCAAGCAATTTCTTTGGCATACCATCAGGTTTTGTTGAATCGAATGTTAAAATACCATCCCATTCAATGATGTCTGCAATCTTTACAGCAAGAGTTGATATCTCAATATCCACACCACTACCAATATTAATTTCAGCGGTATCAATAGATGTGGCTGCAACTATTGCATCGGCAGCATCGGCTGTGTGTAGAAATTCTCTGCGTGGTGCACCTGTTCCCCAGATAGTTACAGTATCTAATTGCTCGCGCTTTGCATCGCAAAACTTCTTTACCAGAGATGCTAGAACGTGTCCACCTTCACCAAATGTATCACCTGGCCCATATAGATTACAAGGTAACATTGATTTGTAATCAAATCCCATAGCTCTGGCCATGCGAATTGCTTCGATAACGTGCATCTTTGCTAGAGCATAACCAAGATTGGTCGGTTCAAGCGGACCAGAACCAAGCATTCCTTCACGCATTGGTTGCTGACAATTTCTAGGATACACACATGATGATGAAATATTGTATAGATGCTTTACATTATTGTCTATGCACACATCAATCAAATTGATACCCATCTGGGTATTTTTCATTAGAAAATTAAGAGGGTTTTCCATATTCTTCTTGATACCACCGACAAGACCAGCGCAATGAAATACTCGATCAGGTCTTTCTGCACCAATGACAATATCAATCTCATCAATTCTTGTCATATCACAGTCGGCGCTTCCAATAGAAAGCACTGGCCCATCTTGGCGCAGGCGCTCTGTTAGCGCCCGACCCAGCATACCAGTGCCACCAAATACTAGCGTTCTCATTTACCTATTACCTTACCAATTACATGACGTGCGCGACGAATATTATTTGCTAGGTCTCTATGGTCATTACCCAAGAAAAATCCATTCTTGTCTAGATTTTCAGCATTTGTCAGAGACCCAAATACCTTATGATGCATTTTATGAATGACAGGTTGATTTACAAAATTACCAGTGACAATAGGTCGAGTCTCAATATTCTCTGCCTTCAATGCTGAGATAACACTCTTTCTTTTACCTTCAGGTAGAATAATACCAAAGCCAAACCAACTAGATCGTGCGCCAAACCATTCTCGTTGACGATTAAACCCAGAAAATTCTTTATTGAATACCTCAGCATTGTGTCGGCGATACTGAATAAATTTATCCATCTTTTTGAGCTGTACAGAGCCAATTGCACCGCTCATTTCTAGCGGCCGCACACAGTAACCGGGAACCACAAATTTGAAACTATCTTCAAATGGATCACCAGACTTCTTATACAGAACATCGGTTCGCAGATCGCGCACCCAACCATGTGCGCGAATGGCTCGCATATAATCTGCTAGCACATCATCATTCGTAACAATCATGCCACCTTCCATAGTCTGAAGATGATGACTAAAGAAGAAAGAGAAGGTGCCACCAAGACCATATGTACCAGCATATTGTCCATTTAGCGATGCACCATAACTCTCACAATTATCTTCAATAAGAATCATCTTATGAGTCTGGCATAGATCGTGCAGAATGTTTAGATTAGCTGGCATACCGAGCAAATTGACGGCAAAGATAGCTTTGGTGCGGCTGGTTATAGCTTTACGAACAATAGTGACATCAATATTGAAATTAGGATCTATATCAACAAATACAGGAATCAGTCCCATCTGTGTCAGAGGAAAATAAGTGGTGCTCCAGCTTACAGCAGGAACAAGCACCTCATCACCGGGCCGCAAATCAAATGGACCTTCAATAAGAGCCGATAGCAAAACCAGATTGGCCGAGCTACCACTATTGACCATCACCGCATTGCGAACACCCATTTTTTGTGCAAATTCATCTTCAAACTTTCGCACACGGTCGCCCATGGTATAGCGACCACTTGCCATGACTTTTAGAATTGCAAGCTTTTCACCCCAACCCCAACTATCACTTGCTAGAGAATATCTCATTTTAAATCCTCCATAACCATTTCACCAATCAATTCTTCAAATGCAATTGTAGGTTCCCAACCTAGCTTATTTTTTGCCTTATTAGGCATACCCTGAAGAAAATTAACCTCATTTGGTCTACGATATCTATCATCCGTTTGAACCAGTATTTTACCAGTCTTTCTGTCTGCGCCAAATTCACGATTGCGATTATGATGCCACTCAATTTCAATGTTAACATGCCGAAATGCTGTTTCAACAAGATAACGCACAGGAACTGTGCGACCAGTAGCAATTACATAATCATCGGAAACTGCTTGTTGAGTCATGCGCCACATAGCTTCGACGTAATCTTTTGCGTGACCCCAATCACGCAATGCTTCAAGATTTCCAAGAATTAATGGTTCTTCAGAACCCTTGGCCATGCGAGCAACAGCCTTTGTCACCTTTCGCGTCACAAAGGTTTCACCACGACGAGGGCTTTCATGATTGAACAAAATACCGCATGAGATATGCATACCATAAGACTTACGATAATTATCACACAGCCAATGTGCATATAGCTTTGCGGTACCATATGGACTACAAGGCTGAAATGGTGATTTCTCATCTTGCGGGCCGGGCGTAAATCCATACATCTCAGATGTGCTGGCCTGATAGATATGACAGTTATCTGCGATGCCAGCAGACCTGACAGCTTCAAGAATTTTCAATACACCAAGACCATCAGCCATCATAGTATATTCTGGCATCTCAAAGCTAACCATTACATGAGACTGTGCGGCTAGATTATAAATCTCATGCGGCTTTACCTTAGCGATAATCGCAGACATTGCGGAACCATCCGTGACATCACCATAGTGCAGCTTTAGATGTTTAAATATATGATCAATGCGACCAGTATTGAATGACGATGAACGTCGGATTATACCATGAACTTCATAACCCTTTTTGAGTAGAAGTTCAGCAAGATAAGAACCATCTTGACCAGTAATGCCTGTGATTAAGGCTCGCTTCATTCTCATTCTGGAACACTCCCAGCAATACGCGAAAAGTTTTTGTGCTTTTCAAATCTAATAACATCTTTGAATTTATCTTGCAGGGCATCACCTTTATGCGAGATAATAAATGTGTTGGTATTATCAATTGACTGTAAAAGCTTCATGAAGTCATCGCAGCCGTTTGTGTCAAGCGAAGCATCAAATACCTCATCAAGCAATAGCAGATTGGTGTTTGCACTATTCTTCATCTTTGCAATTGCGCGCCAGGTAAACAGAAGTGCAAGATCGATACGCATCTTTTCACCCTCACTAAAAGAGTCATAGGTAAAGTCATCTCTATGACGTGAAAGCAGCTTCTCCTCAAAAGATTCGTCAAGCTCAAACTTGACAAAGAAATCCATCATAGCCAAATACTTGTTGACGAGAGAATTGATAATAGGTATATACTGCTTGATAATTCTAGACTTAATACCAGAATCTCTGAGAATGACAGTCGCAACCTCAAGCAATTCTTTATGTGTCATATGATCAACCTTGCGATCATTTGTGGCCTTTAGTTTAAGACGCAGGTCTTCAATGCCATCAGATTCAATTACAACACGCGGCTTTATCAGATCAGCTATCTGACGTTGCAGTGTACGAATTTCGCGATTGTCGGCTGCAATATCAGTATTGATATTACCAATATCACGATTCAACCTATTGATCTTATCTGATTGAGTCTTTGCAATCAGTAAGGTATTACCAAGAGTTGTGATAACGACGGATAGCTTTTCAAGAGCATCTTCAACTTCTGTGGCCATAGATTTTTTGCTATCAATCTTTTCAATTTTCAATGCTACACCGATTGATTGACTGCATGTTGGACAATTATCATTGGTTTCATAAAATTCAACCATCTTCAAAGCCTTGCTACGCTTTTGAGATAATGACTTCTCAAGTTCGCGCAGCTTTGTCATACGTTCACGCAAAACAACCTCATCAATAAGATCAGTATTTTCTAAATCGATTTCAGCTTGCAAGGCAGCAATACGTTCATTTTGAGTTTCTATTCTTTGTTGTAGTGTAGTAATGCTTGCTTGAATGCGCTCAATGGTCTCTATTTTGACCTGCTCATCATAATCATCACGCGACTTCTGAATTCGAATCATTTCTTCGATTGAAGAAATTTCTTTATCGACCAAGACAAGCTCGCTTTTGTTTGAGCTAACACGATCTTTGAGTAGAGAAGACATCGTAGAAAATACACGAATATCAAGTAGATCCTCAATAACCTCACGACGCACAGAAGTCGGTAGCTGCATGAAAGGTACAAATGAAGATGATCCCAGAATAACAATCTGAGTAAATGACTTCATATTCATTCTGAGAATTGTGCGCTCAAGCATCTCTTGTTGATCGCGGCTAGCAGCAAGCTGATCAAGCATCTGATCAGATTTGTATATCTCAAATATCGTTGGCTTGATACCACGGCGCACAAGATAGGTTTCACCAGATATATCAAATTCAATCTCGACCACAGTATCATGACCGTTGACTGAATTGATTAGCTGATCTTTCTTGATCTTGCGAAATGGCTTGCCATATAAGCCAAAGCATAGCGCATCAAGCACTGTTGATTTACCAGCACCGTTAGCACCTACTACAAGAGTATTTTGATTCTTATCTAATGCAATCTCGGTAAATGCATTACCGGTTGACAGAAAATTCTTCCATCGAACCTTGCGAAAATATATCGCCATGCTATTCAGCAGACTCCATCATAATTGCCTCATTATACAAACCACGCATTAGCTTTTCAAGATTTGCTTTGTCAACACCAATTTCTAGTGCATGAATATATTTTGATAGAATAGTCAAAGTATCTTCGGCTTCACTAAGCAATTCATCATCGCTAATTGTATCCATGTTTCGATGATCCTCGACAATGGATACGTCAATCGGACCAAATGAATATAATTTACCCATGAATAGATCAAACAGATATGGATTAGTCTTACCTTGCACAATAACCTTGACGTGCTTGCCAGCTACGTTTGGTGCGGAATCAAGAATCTTCTCGGCAGATTTACCTTCATCATCATACCAAACCTTCTTGAAGATAGAGAAGGGGTTTTGTATAAATTCAAATTCTCGCGTCTCAGTATCAAAAATATGAAAGCCGCGAGGATCATTGCAATCAGACCAGATCATCTCATACGGCGCACCAAGATATCTGATATTACCTTGACGTGACATGTGATGATAGTGGCCAGAGCAAACAATATCAAATTTATCGAATGTCGCAGGTTCAAAGCCTTCATGCGAAGGCATGCCGCGATACATGTCAAATCCCTTAACCTCCAGATGACCCATTGCAATCTGAGCCTTAGTGGATCGCATTAGATCGACACTGGCCTGATAATTTTCTTGATTGATCCACGGTAGAAATAGCATTTCGCAATCACCGATGGACACTTCCGCGGGATTCGTATAGAGCTTAATTCCATCGTTGCTTGCAAAAAGCTCTCGCATAGCATTGATATCGTTTGTGTTTTTATACGGAATATCGTGATTACCAACGAGAATGTGTACTTCGTAACCTTGCAGGCGGTTGATAAAAGTTTCGCGCATTCTACGCAGCGTAACATAGGAAATATATTTACGACGATCTACGATATCTCCTAGGTGGAGAATCGTATCAATGCCACGCTCGGCAAGAATAGGAAAGAATACTTCATCATAAAACTTAGTGAAGTATTCAAGAAAATCCGCGCTGTCGTTTCTGACGCCGAAGTGGGTATCTGTGATAATAGCAATTTTCATATATCTATCATATACTATTATCTATACCGTTGTCAACGGCTTTCTTTCGCTTTTTCTTTTTATGCCGACGATTTTCATCGAAGCTAGACATAAATCTTTCCATTTGCTCTTGCGACCACTCACCGTAGCTTACATCATCATTGAATCGAGACCCAGACCTCTTATCAGACTCTTGAACATCGCTAGTCTCATCTAATAGATTGGCTCGCTCGATGGCCGCATATTTGGTATAGAGATATTTCTTTTCTTTTTGAATTCTACGCAGAAAAGCAAAATAGATTATCTGAGTGAAATATGCAAATGGGTTTTGAGATTTGCTTGGATCAAAATTATCAATATACTGCAAGCAATTTTCAATACCATCAGATATCATCTCATCTCTAAATGTGTAATTAGAGAAGTTTGGCTTGTAAGCAAGATGGGTTGCAATTTTCATGATACACTCGCCGACATAGATTGGTACCCTAGGCTTTGATCGCCCAGTGATGCTAGCTTCAATTACCGACTTGCGGTATTCAACCATGGCTGCGTATAAATCTGCATTCTTCACATAGTGTTTTTTGCTTGACATTTTCTAATCTCCTGGTATAATAGGCCTTGCCGTTTACAGGGTATATTACTTACTAATAGTCTCTTTCAGATTGATGGTATGCATTTCATATTTAAATCCTTCTTGATTATACATCTTGATTCTTTCAATCAGATGATTAAGGGTATAATTACGAAAGGTCTTATTTGACATATCATCTGCAATATCAAATAGGGTGCAAGAGTCTTTAGTATCACCCTTACGAAGGCCTCTACCGATAGATTGCAGGGTACGCACACGACTTTTGGTTGGTGATGCAAATATCACATTGTGAAGATTACGAATATTGATACCTGTGCTAAAGGTACCATATGATGCGATAATGACATTGTCATCACCTAATTCTGCTAGGCTACGAATATTATCTCGTGTCTCAGCTTCAGTACCACCATGCACAAAAGAAATCTTCTTACCATTTGCTTTGGCTAAGATCATTTCATTCAATACTTCGCCGTGTTTTTCTACAAGAGAATATAGTATAAGTGTATTTCCTTTCAAGGATAGCGCAAGATTTCTGATGAAACGGTTACGAGCATCACTAGAAACAATACGGTCAATCTCATCTTGGTATATTGCATCACTGGTCATAGGCTTTTCGTGCTTAAGCACAAGCACCTTAATTGCAAGGTCGGCAACATGTCCAGCGTCCATAAGGTCTTTGGTTTTTACTAGTCGCTCTACCTTACCAAATAGGCCCTCAAGCACAAGCTCATTGACTTCTGCGCCATCAAGTGTACCAGTCATACCAAATCGATATTTGGTAGAAGGCATCTTTGTCATGATGCTTGTCAGACTTTTTGCCTTGAATAGATGTGCTTCATCTCCAATCACTGTATCAAACTGTGAGAAGAATTCTTCACCCATCTCATAGACTGATTGCCAAGTAGATACTGTCACACCATCAGATGCAGTCTTTTCCTGGCCACCTCTGATACCGTGAATGGATCCAATATAACCGTAGTCTTGAAAATCTTTGACCATCTGGATTACTAGAGATACGGTTGGTACAACAATCAAAGTCTTTCCACCAAACCATTGCGATATCAGATATGCAACCATAGATTTACCACTGGCCGTGGGTGAGATTAGAACTGCTCGCTTCATGCGAATTGCTAAAGCCAATGCTCTAATCTGATAATCTCTTGGCTCTACTGGTAATCCAAGATCGCGAATAAAATCTTGAATTTCAATAAGAGATACGCCATCTTCTGATATCAGATCACTATCAAGTGTGACCTCATACCCTTTATCTTCAAGAAATGTTCTGACATTATGAGCTAATCCAGCATACATGCTATAGTTTCTTGAATTAAATAGACGTACTTTACCATCCCAAACTTTGCTGCGGTATGCTGGCATAAATTTTGCACCAGGTACCTCAAATGTAAATCTTTCAGATACCTCACGCGCAATTGACTGTGAACATTCAAGGCGCATGAATGATTCATTAACCTTGTGTATGTGCACAGTTTCTGTCATTTCATCCCCACAGTCAGACGACGCCAATCAATAACATTCTTGATTTGAAAACCACGATTATTGATTGACTTCATAATTTCTTCTAGAACCAGCACACATTCTTGATGCATACCAAGTGTGCTTTCCAATCTAATCATTGCGGGATCATTGAGGATTCTATCTTCAACATCACCACGCAATACTCTTTCAAGAAACTGCTCTCGGGCTAGCTTTGATAAATCTTCAGGTGTAGATTTACCAGTATAATAAGCAGTCAGCAATCTTGTAAGTGTCTTTTTGTTTCCTGTTAGCTCACGTACCTTACCGCGCTCCTTTGATAGCAACGCAAGGTATTTGCCGTGAAGCAATGGTACCTTGATGCTCTCAAGGTCCAAATTAAGGTCATCCAGCTTTGTATCGCTGGCCCACATATCAAGGATTTCTTGTGTCATCATCTAGCCAACATACCAGGTTTCTATACAAATGTACAGAACTAAATGCGTTCTAATGTATATTTTCTATAAGAAAATGTAGCTGTAGCTTCTAAGTAATCAACATCATTTGCAGTTGAATTGAATCGTAATGCAGATAGTGATGTTGGAAATGCATCAGCAAAGAAAACATTTAGTGATGGATTCTTATGACTTGTAAGAACAGTAAGTGTTGCATCTGATACAAAGGTCTGTGCAGATCCAATATTACCTTGTGATGCTATTGGTGATGACCGAGATAGATCACGAGTTTGCTGTAGCGATGTTGGGTGACCAAGACCTTCTAACCAATTAACCATCTCAATATAGTTTTTCATATCCTCATCGACTCTGAATGTAAGCACTAAAGGTTCATATACAATCTTATCACCTGGTCTTACTAGAGTACCAACTGGTGTTGGTGTATTGATTGGTGTCATGCTAATTGCTGGAATATCTACCGACTGACAGAAGTAATTTACAGTCGGTAGACGCCTCAATGTAAATTTGAAGCCTAACGGTGATAGGTAATTCAAGTTAGTTGGTTGTTCAGTAATAGAACTCATTGCTGTCCTCCGTGATACTATTTAGGTACAAAAAACCCCGTGAGATTTCTCCCACGGGGCTTTTGTTACTAGGCGTGTGAGCCTGATATTACATCAGGTTGGTCACGGATACGAAGCGGTAGTAGATGTTTGCCTTCGCATCGCCGAATGAGCCGATTGTACCATCCGCAGTGGATGTAGCAAACGGGTTGGCAACCAGACCATAACGAGTCTTGAAGCCAATCTTCGGCTGGAAGGTGTCCTGACCGATGGCACGAACCATCTGGAGCGGAACATATGGGCAATAGAAGAGGCCTGCGTCAAATGCGCTTGAACCCTTATAACCAACTGTCAGGTATTGTTTACCAGAAGATGATGAGAAATATGGGTCAATATAGACGCGGACACGACCATTAAGCACACCAGCAAAGGTGTTACCTGTGTCATCAACCTGCAGGTTAGCAGATAGAGCAGGTGTATAGTCAAGCACGCCGGCCATTGAGAGAGCTGATGCAACGTCTGATGAGCAGATCAATACGTTGCCCTTACCGCGACGGGTTGCCTTCGCGATCTGGTTAGCTTCACGCTCAATCTGGAATAGCAGGCCCTTGAACTTCTCAACCATCCAGCGACCATTTGAGTCAACGTCGAGGTTGAATGTACCAGCTGTCGTCACATTCTCCTGAGCACCAGCTGTAGCTGTGTAGTTGATCGTACGAACAACTTCACGGTTGATTTCAGAAAGGATTTCAGCAGACAGAATATTGGCCAGCTCGGACTCAGCATCAAGACCATGAATTGCCTTTAGGTCCTGTGCCAGTTCCATGGTGTACTCAGCCTTTAGGGCACGCGACACTGCGGTCACGGCAACCTTCTCGACTGAGAATGCCATTTGCTGGAATGCATTAGTTGCACCGTCACCCAGGGCTTCTGCGCGAGTTGTTGACATACCGGTTGAAACGGTATAGCCAGAAGCACCAGCCTTCACGCGAGCTGTCGGGTCATTGCCATCCTGCACGCGACCAGAGGCCGTATTAGCAACAACGAAGCGAGAAGCTGTGTTACCACCAGCAGCAGAGGAGAATGTGGTGTTGGCTTCATTGAATAGAGCCTCTGTACCTGTCTGCGAGTCAAAGCGTGAGCGCAGAGCAAAGATCAGGCCTGTTGGGCCAGTCATCGGCTGCACGCCGCAGATGTCATAAGCAATCAGGTTTGGCATCGAGCGACGAACCAGTGAGATAAGCACTGGGTCGAAGATATCAATATTACCAGCGGAGGCTACTGACGAAGATGTGCCCATCGCATTCGCGGGAGCAGCTTCACCTAGAAGACCAGGTGCGCGATATCCACCTGAACCAATAGCCTGTTGGCGTGCGTCATACTCTTGGTTCTCAAGCAGCTGCGCTAGAACGGCACGGCGATGAGAATCCTTTACTGCCGGGAGGTCACCATGATCGATGACCGCGCCCCACTTCTGCATTAGTGCTTCTGTATTCATGGTACTTACCTTTCCCTCCTTAGGAATAATTATCAGTATTTAGTAATTTATGCTTTCTTAGCCGTGCGTGAAATTGCCGCAACATACTGAGCCATTGGACCTGATGTCTTGTCATCCACATTGTCGATCGGATCAGCATCGAGCACTGATTCGGTCAGGACAGACTTTGCTGCTGCCTTGCGACCTGTTGGGAAGTAACCTTCCTTAAGATCACCAAGCTTCTCAGCAAATGAATCCACATCATTAAAATCGACAGACTCGGCTAGCTTACGTAGCTTTTCGGCCTGCACGTCGGTTAGGCCTTCAACAGCCTCAGAAAGCAGAGCACCACGAACAAGTTCTACATTCTCTGCACGTAGCTCAACTGAAGTCTCAATTTCCTTGTTAAGGGCCGCAGTTAGCTCCTCAACCTTAGCAGCTAGGTCTTCAACTACATCTTCCTTGCCCTCAGGCACATCAATGTAATGCTCAGAGAATAGATTACGAAGACCTGTCATGAATGAATCAACAATCTCAGAGCGCAGGCCAGTCTCTACGGCCAGACGGTTCTCATCCATCCACTGCTCAACAACGTGGTCAAGATAAGAATCAAGCTCCTCAACGATGCTTGACATCTGTGTTTCTACAGTCTCAGCAATTTCTGCCTCGTGAACTGCTGCCATCTCTTCCAGCTTCTCATTGATCTTTGTCACAAGAGCTGTCTGGAAAATGTCAGATACCTTTGTCTTGAATTCCTCAGAGACTTCAGCACCTTCAAAGATTGCGCGAACATCATCGGCAATATCCAGGTCTTCTGATGTAACTTTGGCCGGCTGAACAATCTTTGAAGTACCCTGCATAGGATATTCATGCTCACCATCAGGAAGACCCATAACCTTAGCATACGTTGCTGTAAGGTCACCCTTCTTCATCTTTGACACGGTATTGACAATGGCTGAAACCATTGCTGAACGTGATGCCGGATTAACTGAAGTCGGTGATGTCATCACCAGATCATGCTCACCGGGCTTGTCTCCACCAGGAGGAGTTACCTTATTACCAGCAGGCTCAGTAA
>Ga0194115_10001263_pt1 | contig 32717 bp, 25 predicted proteins | sample TA2MahsurfametaG_3_FD_148656 | JGI IMG/M metagenome (GOLD analysis project Ga0194115, IMG submission 148656) | Freshwater microbial communities from Lake Tanganyika, Tanzania - TA2015002 Mahale S4 surface | ecosystem: Environmental > Aquatic > Freshwater > Lake | place: Tanzania: Lake... | reverse complement strand
CAACAGTTTCATTGACTGTTGTTGTAGTTATACCAACGCCACCTGCAGATCCTCCTCTTGCTCTTCCCCTATTAATATCATCTTGAGTGATCTGATACTTCATGTAGGTTTGATAGACACCATCAAAGTGTCTTTCTTGGAAATACTGAACCGCATCATCAACAAGATCTTCAATTTGCTCATCAGCAACGTTAATTTCTAAAACTGGATAACCCAGTTTTCTTTTGCAATAATCAATCAGTTCTTGTCTTGTGCTGGGTTGGGCCATTTGAGTTCAGATAAAACTTCTGCTTGCTTAAGATATAATTTTAAAAACGATTTAGCGAGATTTTTTAATTCATCAATATCGCTTATACTATCTATATCACGAGCAACCCTTTCATATTCAAAAGATTTATTTAAATTTGTAAGTTTAATACTATTTGGATCCATAAGTCAATGCCCTCAGAAGATTTTTAATTTCATTCAAATCATTTTTCATTTCATTCATATCATTTTCAAGAGATTCCATTCTTTCTCTTTCTACATCTTTAATTTTTTTGAGTGATTTGTAATTTTCATATTCACTCATATTTGTATTCACAATTGCATTAGTGTTAATATCGCGTATGAGATTACTATGTCCTTCAACTTTATAATGATGGGAATTCATAATTTTATGCTAAAGCAATCACTCTAAGATCTTTTACTCTTGGTGGATTGGCCATATTTGTAGAAGATCCAATTAACTTAATACTAAAATATCTAAAATCTGGAAGATTATTTCTGGTGAACTCATAATCTACAAAATCTAAATCTTCAGATAAGAAGTTATAGTTATCAGATTTAACAATTAATTTGTCCGATGATCCATCACTTGCAGATACGTTGATAACTTCACCAATTCCATTTAAATTAATATATCCTGGGAAAGGATAATAAACTGGAGTTTCATTTGGATCTTTCATAATTGCATAAAACGCTCTTAAATCACTATCTCTGTTTACATATGCTGCAGCAACCAGTTTAATTGACGAAGCGGGGACCTCAAGTGCAATTGAATTTGTAGCATAAACGAATGCTGATGGATCTTCAATTAAACTAGAAGTTCTAGAATCAGTTGCATAATTTGAAATTGCATTATTGATTCTATTACTTGCAAAAATCATGTTTACTCTGTCAAGATCAATTACTGGAGAAATATTGGAATTGTTTGTAGATAGATTTAAATTTAAAGTAAATGATTTATTGCCAGGTAAAGATCCAAGGTTTGTTGTTTCGTTTACATGCGATGCAACAATTCTAGGTGAAGATAGATAATTATTTTGATCCAATGCAATCTGTTCAAATCCTTTATTTGCAAATGATGTCTCAGTTCCATCAACACTTGTTCCACTAACAGTTTTTACACTTGCAGAAATTGAAGTTCCTGTCAGAATTAATGTTTGAAGATTTGGTCTTACAATTTCAAAAGGAATATTTTGTGTAGCATAGACGTTTGAACCACCAGTAGATTTTGTTTCTTTGATGTACAAGAGTGGGAAGCTGGTTCCAACACTTCGATCAATTCCAGAAGTGCTAGGATCGATCTTAATATAATAATAATCGAGATCTTTAGATCTGACTGTAGTAAATCCAACATCATCTAATGAATGTGTTTTGTTGATTCTCCTTAAAGAAATTCCATCCAGTTCATACTTAAACACGGGAGTTCCAACGGTGTAAGAGAATTTTGGTGTTTGGTCAACCTGTCTTGTAATATTAGTTAAGGTATTACCACTTACTCCTTCATAGGAAATGATTTCATTTTCAATCTTAATATATCCTGGATTTGTAGAACTTACGCTTACATTTTCAAAGGTGTTAAAAGTACTCAATGAAGTGGATGGATCAACAATCATATCAGAAAGAGTAATAACTCCACTATCTTGATTTGAATATGCTACAGAAAGTTTTGTTGAAGTAATATCTGAATACGCATCAGTAATTGTAACTGAATTATTTGAAGAATACATTCCATGGTTCTTATGATTAACCTTGATGTGTAATCCTTCAGTTTCTTCAGAGACAACTCCAACAGACGAAACTGTTACATTTCCCCCAGTCACATTGAGATCAGTGGTTCCAACTCCAGTTCCAATAAAGGCAATTGTACTTCCAGCTCCAGTGGTAAATGCTCCTTGAACATTATCAAGGATTAATTGATTAACACCAGCAATTTGTTGAACGGAAAGTTGTAAATTACTTCCGATAGTGCTTCCATTAAAGTTGGTAATTGTCAATACATCACCAACAAGATATCCAGAACCACCAGCATTTATTGTTGCTCCAACAGCAACACCACCAGTGATGGTAATATTTGCTGTTGCATTGATTCCAGACCCGGTAACATTTGTTAGTGCAAGGTTGGTAAATGCACCGTTTGAATATCCAATGCCGGTATTAATGAGATTTAGTGTTCCCGTTGCAGACCCAGCAGCTCCAACATATTTTCCAGTTGCATTTGAATTTCTTTGAATAATTGTATTACCCAAATTTAGATTTGCATCAGTTACAGTTGTTCCAAGTCCAACTGCAATTTTTCTTGAATTGAATTCAAGTGAATTGCTTAAAAGATTTGCAACTTGTCTATTTCCAACACTAAGCTTTGAATTGTAGAAATTAACATCGCCAGAAGTAGATGTAAAGTTTGCTTTATAAACTGTGAATTTTAAATCTTCATATTGACTTGCATTCCAAGTTGAACCATTTTGAGACTTAAATAATGAACCTAAGTTTGGTTGTTGAGTTACAACAACTCTTTGAGATTCTGCAAGATCTGCAGTTGTTATTTCAGTTTCACCTAATCTAGAAATCCAAACTGTATAAGTATTTGCTTCAGACAGAAGAACAATTGCATGTTCTTGACCACCCTGAAGATAAATTGGAGATGGGAATGTAACTGTTGTGACAACAGAACCATCTTCGGAAATATTAATATCTTTTGGTTGTACTACAACCTCACTCAATGGATAAATTGTGGCCTTGGGAATTCCCAATTCCATGGGTCTTAATTGAACAATCAATGGTAAAGTATCATCTTTTGTTTGAACAAATATGTCCAGTTTAGTAACAAAAATACCAGTTTCATCAGTAACAAGGAAAGATTGTGCTAATGGATCAAATGGTTGTCCTACAGGGACTCTAGGACTTGCTATTGATCTAGTATCTGTTACAGTTCTAGGAGTTACTACTGCTTCTCTTGTAGACTGTATTGTTTCTTGAACACTGTTCAATAATCCAGTTGCAGAATAACTTACCTCACCTAAAGAGTCTGCTGCTCCCTCTACAGGTGAATTAACTGAACTACTTGTCAATTTAAATGTTTTAGTTCCAGTTTCAAAAGATGGATTTGATGGTGCGTTTGGATTTGGAATATAGAAAGATCCAATGACAGTTCCAACATTATCTGCAATCAATCTTACATTATTAATAACTGCCTGAGCTCCACTAGTTTGTCCTTTTAAGACAAGACCGTTTAAAACTCTACCATAAAATTGACCAGATACTTCTGATGACAGACTGGATGTATCAACATTTAAAATCGTTGATGTTGATGAATAAACAGATGGAATTACTGCGGTGTTTTGTTGATCATAAGGATTTCTTGTATGAATATCAACTGGATTATTATATGGTCCATACTTATGATTTGCTGTTGCAACTCTAAACGAAATTTCTGTCGTTGTTTGTCCAGGAGTTGAGTTTACATTAGTAAAGGAAGATGCAAAAGTTCCAATTACAGTTTCACCAACTTGGAATATTCCAGATTGCATTGTAATTTCAAGAAGTTTTGGAACAATGTAATTGTTTACATCTTTTCCATCAAAGAAAGAATAGACTCGTGTAAATGGTCTGAATCTATTTGCAGTAAATTCAACATTTCTAGATCTCATGAACTTAACAAGTTCAGTCGAAACAACTCTATCACCCAAAGACACTGTTTTGAGATTTTCAGTTACTTGGAATGAAATTCCAGTTCTTCTTTCAACACCAACTTGTTGTTCAAATCTTTGGGCAGCACCACGCCCTCTCCCTGGCGGAGCTGTTCCCACTGATCGTATTGTACCAGTCCAAGTGGTTTCCCAAGAACCCCAGAATGGTGCTGTGGATCCTGATTGTGGATCAAACCCTAAAAATGCAAGTTGCTGAACTGTACTTGCATAAGTGTCTACACTGATTGTTTTTGGATCAAGTCTAACTTGATCTGTCCAAGTATCAGATGAAGGATATAATTGAATTGATCCAACGTATTTTGTTACTAGATATGGTGTTACATTTTCAGTTCTAGTAGCATAAGGTTGAATAATATAAGATTCGTCAGTGTAATCTAAAGTAATTAATTGTCCAGTTCTTCTAACATTATTTGCAACTAAATCAGTCACAAATTTTGGATCTGCAGCTGGATCTACAGATTGTCCAATCCCAACTAAAGATTTAGATCCAATCATCAAATCTAAAGATGTTACATATGGCGATGGTCTTAACTCAGAATTTGCAACATCAATAGAATTTTTAATTGATATTGTTTTGTTTTGGTATTGTGTTGATCTAAAATTATCTACAAAAAATCCAGATTTAAATCTATCTAACCCATTAACATCCTTTACTTTAAAGTTATTTGCATCTATTTCCAGAAGGTTTAATACAGTATAATTTTCGAGTCTTGTTAATCTAGTTTCAAGTTTTGCAATATCCTTCATCTGATATCGCTTATGCTCAAACAATCGAATAGAAGTTTTAGTTGCATCTGCAAGATATGGTGGTAAAGTTATAGATGCTACTTCCAATGCATCATCTACTGCAGCTGGAAGTTGAGGATTTTCTGATGGTTCTCCTTTGATTAATTGGAATTGACCATTTTTGTTCAAGAATATTCTATCAACTCTTCCGAGATAGTTTTGGTACGATAATACAATAGACTCATCCGACGCAAGAATATTTCTTCCACTGTTTGAAACTTGTGAGAATGATCTTGACAAAAATTCAAACGGAGAACGAGATCCTGTAGAAACAGTGTAGTTTGAAACTACTGGTCTAATATCCAAGATATCAGAAACTGCTCTTATACCATCTACAAGTGGAAGATTTCCATAATCAAATTGACTATAAGAATCTACAGTGGTAATATCACCAGAATCAGAAGGTAAGAAACTTGCTGCCTCAAAAATAATTTTGAGTTGTCTTACTGGTTCCTTTACATTTGGTTTCTTGACTATTTTTGCATAGTCAAGAATAGTATCTTTTCTAGCAGCATCTAAAGTATAACTGTCAGTGACATCTTTATCAGAAAGTGAAACTGCCGAAATAACGGATGTTATTCCAGAATCACTGAACTTAACATTTTCTGTTTCTAAAAATGCAATATCGTTGAGATAGATAAAATCAATTTGGAGATCATTATTTCTCGTAACGTATACTCCAACTGCTCCACTAGTTTGACCAATAAATTGCTCACCAATCAGTAAATCTGTAGTTTTATTTGTTGGGCCATCCAAACTACTAAAAGTTATTTTTGGTAACGCAGCAGCAGAAGTTCCACTAGATTCAAAGATGCCATATATTTTTGTAACATCAGCTCTGTTCAAAGAAACCTCATTATCTTGAACTCTAGTTCCATATGCATAAGAACCATAAGTTAATCCATCGTTGATTGTTGTGGATCCAATACCAGAAGAACTGTATTTTGATTTGTCTACAATTAAGGATACAATTCTATTTTTATTCTTAACTTTAGACGTTACATTTGTTTTTCTTAAAGTGGCAATCAATCTTGCACCAGTATCATTTGCACCTAAACCGTAAATTGTGAGTTGTTTTGCTTGCTCATCAAATACAAGTTTATCAGCACTTAAAGATTCAAAAGATCCGTCAGAACGAACTAAAACATATCTTTCTTCATCAAACGGTAAGAAAAATTCATTTGACGAAGCAGTTAAGGTATTTGATTGTCCACTTGTAATAGTAACTGCAAATTCTTTTTTGATGGTTAAAGAAGAATCAGTAAGATCTACAGACTTTACAAATGGTTTTCTGAAGAATGTATATAAAGTATTATCTGCGGATGATTGAAAATTTGATCCTAAGATTTTTAAATCTGATAAAGTTTGAGCTGCTGCAGGTGGAGTCCCTTCACATATTCCAGTTACAGTTGTGACACCAGTTACTGTAATTGATCTATCAGAAACTGATTCTACACTACAAAATGTTGGAACTGTTGATCCAGATACTGTAAATGCTACCAGTCCTCCTTGTTTTACATTGTTTGTAAATATAAAATTAGTATCAGAGGAAATTGAAATGCTACTAATTCCTGCTGCAGATCTTGCAGTAATTGAAGATAATCCAACAAAATATTGAGTTGATGGAATTACATCTGCCGTAAAGATAGTGGCTCCAACTCCAGTTATATATTGGGAGACTGATAAAACATCTTTTGTAGTATATGCAGTGGCAGCAGTTGATACTCTACTCGTTGTTTCTACACCATTAAAGATGAATTTTTCACCAGAAACAAATGATCCCTGAACTCCATATGCAGTTAAAATTCCCGCGTTGTCAACATCATATCTTAAGTGTGCGGTAGCCCCACTGGATTTTCCTTTAATATGAGTTGGAACTGTTAGTGTAGTGTTTTGATTTAATAAAATTTCAGTATAAGTATCAATATCAAATAACGCAAGGTCCCATTGATTTAAATTTTGATTTGAAGTATCGTAAGATCCAGACTCTAAAGCAAAATCATATACTCTGGCAAGACCAATTTCTTTTCCTGCTCCTGTTGTTGAAGAAATTCCTACCCTAGAGTTTCTTAAACTTACAATAAAAGGATTTGCAAGATTTAAATTTGGAGATCCTGCAACTCTATTTAAAGTAAAAGTTGGTCCAGTTAAATATGTAAGATTAACATCCGTGTTTGTGTTAGTTGTTCTTGGTTTTTCAAAATCAACATATGTTGCGGAAATATTTTCAACTTCATATCCTTGAATATATGCTTTTCCTGGAGAAATTCTATACGTTCCCAAATCTTCTCTTGGGGTATTATTATCATAAGTTAATTGATTCTCATTAAAAATGCCATCATTACCCAGTTTGTTATTCAATGTTTCTTTGGATGAAACATCAAGTGGTTTTGTATAATAATCACCAGATTCCTCTGAAGTTCTTCTAGCTAATTCTGTTGCTAAAATATTTAAAGTTGGATTTGTAGCAGAATTTTTAATTAAATCTCCATTTCTAATTTCTAAAAGACCTACAAAATTTTCAGTATTTGTTGTGGTAATATCTCTTTTACTTAAAATTGCTGTAATTTTAAATCTGTCAGCACCTGGAGCTGCATAGTTTGAAAATCCTTGTGCATTATCATTTAATGAATCATCATCATCTGATGTTACAATTTCTTCAATAACATCAAGTCCAACTTTGTATGATGATGTATTTGAATATGGATCAAGAACTAAGATTTGATCCTCAACGTTTACAAAAGTTCCTCTTAGAAAATAAACTCCAGAAGATAAAATAACAGCAGATCCCACTGCTGTTGAATCTGTTGTTGTATTTGCAAATCCTTCTCCTGCTTGGATAATAATATTATCTTTAGTAAAAGATTCCTCAAGAACTAATTTTTCTTGGTCTGAAAAAGTTGATTGATCATTATTTACACCAGAAGCCAAATATGCTACGTACAAAGTTGTATATTCATTACCAACTTCATTTTCACTTAAAACATATGCAATTTTAGCCTCAACCTTTGAAGTATCTCCTTTGATTATTTTTCCAACTAAGTCATTTACATATAATCCAACATTTACACCCAAATATGAATTTTCAATTTTTACAGCATTAAATCTATTATTGTAATTAATTTGCCCTGGAATTACAATAGAACCTTCTTTGAAGTTGAAGTTACCCTGTTGTTCAATTTGATTCTGTAAAATTGACTGTAATGTTGTTAATTCTCTAGCTTGAACAGGATATCCTGGTTTAAATAGTACCTTATAGTAATTTTTGTCCGCATTAAAGTCATCAAAATATGGAGAAACGTTGAGATTAGTTTGCTGGGGCATGACTCGTTAGAATTGCAAAATTACCTTAATATCTTCTTTTTGATTAGACGATCTTGTAATTGATGGTCTGTTATCAACGTAAATAATGTTTCCAGAATACTTTTTAACTTCTGGATCGGACTCGCCGTTTGTAAAAGATTGTCCAAGATAATATGTCTTACTATTTATTGTGGTTGACAGACCTGTGAAGTTTGTATCAATGGAAAGACTTACACTTCCACCAACAATAACAGTTGTTCCACCTACTCCAGGATTAGATGTAAATCTGTTCAGTTTAAATCCATAAACTGGAGAAGTGTTTTGAGTTCCATCTGAGTTAAATCCAACAAGACTTCTGTCCTGCCAATACTTGAGAACTCCTGTTGCCTGATCATATGAAATTACTCTTCCAACTGCTGTTGAACCAACTCCAACAGTTTGGATAACTCTACTATCTGCAGTAAAAGTAGCAGAACTATATCCAGCACCAGTTAACTTTAAAGCGTAAACAGAACTTGCTTTTGGTAAATCTAAAAGTGATGTTGAAGCGTATGCTTGTGGATTTTCTACAATACCAACTCTAGCAATTTCATTTCCCGTAATAAAATCTGGATTTTGATTATCATTTTCTATACGAGAATATATTAGAACATTGTCAGCTCCTAATTCTCTATAGATATCGGCACCATGACCACCTTTGGGTGGAATGATAATATTAAAAATAGGATTTGTTGTTGGTGTGGGAACATTTCCTGCTTCTAAATCAACAGTTCCATAAGTGTATCCAGATCCACCTCTGGATATTGTAATCGACTGTACTTTTGAATCATTATTGATAACAACAGTTGCTTCAGCTCCAGAACCATCTCCTTTTACAGGAACTCTAGTATAAGTTTTATTTGCCGTTCCAATTCCAACACCACGGTTAGTAATAGTTGCGATTTTTAACTGTCCACTAGTTGCTGCATTATTTCTAACAGAGGCATCGGTTGTATTAGTATACCAATCTTTGGGAACTGGCATAAAATTAATAGAATCAAATTTTACAATATCGCTTGGTTTGATAGTGTAAAGATATTTCCAAATATATCCATCACCACTATTACCAGCAGACCTTGGTTCTAGATCTGTAAATGTTGGTTCATCAAGAGATGGTGTTCCCTCTGGATTTTCAGGATCTGTACCGTTTTGTAAGCAAATATAAACTTTGTAATCACTATTTACAACATAATAATTTGCAGAGTATAGACTTACTGCACCAGATGGTTTCGCTGTATTCGTAACACTAATATCATGGCGGTACATATCATATGTTGTTCCAGATGTCCAAGTAATTTTTCTAACTACTTGTTGAACATCACTGGAGTTTAATTTTTTTAATGCTATTGTAGTATCCCAATAATCATTCTCCTGATCAAAATTATCTTTAGGTGCTGGTGGATTTGTATTCCAAGTTGAACTATAATCAGTTGCATTGGGTAAACCAACAAACACATAATAAGAATTTGAAGAAGAAGTTGCCGTAGAGACAAAATTCTTAGCATTCAAAATTCTTAACTGGTCAGTTATAATTGCAGACATTTTGCCGTTTTTTTATCTATTTATGTAGTGTAATTACGAGACTTAAGTGGTTGTGTTCTTTGAACAGTTGGAGAAGTAGCAATCCCAGATAAACCAGTGTTGTAAATTGTAAATGACTCAGGATTAGATCTTGTAAGATTTGTAATTCTTCCCCAACTAAATTCACCATAGAAGTTACTAAACCCAATTCCACTAATACCATTGTAATTTTGAAGACTTACAGTAACTTTTGTCACATAAGTAACTCCAATTCCAGGGACACTTGTTTGTGCAATAGAAACCGCAGCAGCCTCATAGATATTATCAATAAATTGAGTTCCATATCCAATAATAGTTTGATCTTCACGTATGGAAGTAACTGCAGATCCTACGTTAGAATTAAACACAACAAAGTAATATCCAGTTTGAATTCCACTAACACCAGTTGTTGCAACTCCAACATTATTCACTGATGTATTTCTTAAGAATGAGTTTGTTGGAATGAACAGATCTAAAACAAGTCCAGTGGATGCTACACCTACAGAAGTTGTAGAAATACCTGTAATAACTCCAAAATCTCCACTGTAATTTACTTTTGTGATTTGTTCTGTTTTTGGAGTTGGGAATTCAATCAGAACAACAGGTGGATTTGATGAAGTATATCCTGTTCCTGGCGAGGTAACAGAAATAGATGTAACAGATCCTCCGGTCAAGGAAGAGACTGCAGACGCTCTCTGAGTCGATCCAAGACCAACTGGAGATTCAATTGTAACTGATGGTGTGGATGTATATCCACCTCCACCATCACTAATTACAATAGAACTAATTGTTCCAGCAACTGAAACAACTGCTGTTGCTGCAGCTGCAACTATGGTATCTTGAGATGTAATTGTAATTCTCTTTGGTTGTTGCTCTGAAGATGTATATTCGCTCGCATTATCAAAGAAAGTTTTTACACTTTCAACAAATATTACCGTAGAAGTTACACCGACATTTTGAATAATATTAGTTGTTGGTTGAATTGATGCTTCATAACTTTCTCTATTTTTTCCAACTCTTTGACCATTGATAATTTTGTCTTCAGTTTGCTTACATAATGTAACTGGTCTTAAAAGTGTTGTATCTGCAGAAATTCCAACACCATTATAAAGACTTGTTAGAACTGTGTCTGACGACTTAATTTCTGTAACTAGCCTTTCAGTTTCAGTTAAATTTTCAACATCTGAATGTAACGTTAGTGTGTCACCAATTTTTACATTCTCAAGAATGTCAATAAACTCAACGTCAACATCAGCATTTCCTTTATAGAAAATTATTTTTGAAGAACTTTCAACTTTTGGAGGTTCTGGAAATGTAATTATACTTCCACCATTGAATTCATATCCAGTTCCAGGAACTTGAAGAATGTCATTTATGAATACTAACAGAGTCGCTTGAATATCAATGTTTGAACCTTTACTAGATCGAATTGTAGTTTGAACGCCATCAATGCTTAATGGGAAATTTTTTCTTTCACCATCAAACAAGGAATCAATCGAATCAAATACTTGTAAATCACCAACTATCCATCCAGAGAAACTATCGGTGAAAGTTTTATCAATAGAAACTTTGAACTCTTTAAACGTTAATGAAGTATTTGTTGGTATGCCTGTTGCTCCACCAATTGCAACAGTTAATATTTCTCCTTGACCATAAGAGTGTCCAATGTTCTTAATTTCAAAATTAATAATACTTGATCCTTGGCCGACAATAATGTCCACTGTCGCTTCAGTACCAAATCCAGGTCTAGAAGAGGAACTGTAAATTAATGGAATATTTGAATAAGAAAGAGGGTCATCAAAAACAACAATTGGTGAATTTGATGATGTATATCCTGCTCCAGGATTTGTGATAGCAACGCTTACAATGTGACCGCCACTAATAGCTGCGGTTCCAATAAACTCAATGTTTGGTGTCCCAACACTTGAAGTTTGAACGCCAACATTAACAACAGTTTGAATTCCTGCTCTATATCCAGATCCACTATTTCCAATACTAATTGAGGAGATTGTTCCAGCAATGGATACGATTGCAGTTCCTCCTGCAGAAACAAGAGGTTGATATCCAAATCCAGCAGTAGATCCAACAGAAATGATTACGCCACCACGAGGAATTGATGCAGTGTTAACATCATACTGAATAGATGAAGCTGCACCAGTAAATGATATTGATGTGATACCAGAACTTTCTGTCAGGTAATAATCTCCGAGTATAGTAAGAGGCCCAGATCTTCTTGGTTGTTGGAATATTGAATTAATTAATACAATAGCGTTTGATGTCGATACCCCAGCGATATTTTGGAAGTCAGATCTTATAGTAAAATCTTTTGTAATTGCATCAAACTGATGTGATATATCATCAAAAATATAATTGTCATGATAAGATTCTTGTAGAGAATCTGGATCACCAGATTTTAAGAAAACTCTTCCACTAAACGTTGAACTGGTGCTCAATCCTGTATAATCTTGCTCATCTGGTCTTGACGATGGATTTGGGAAAGGAATTTCACCATATGGGGCATCTGTAAAGTTAATATAATTGTCTACAATATTAAAATTGCCGAGAACTTTTGTGATAACGCTACCGGACGGATGTGTTGATATTCCACTTCCCACCAATCCTCTATCAATGAGAATACTGTTAGTAGATCCAAATCCAACTGCAGTTATCCTCATAAGTTCATTGCCAATCTTTACAATATCACCGGCAAAGAATGAGGTAATACCAGAAATAAATATTGAACTAGTAATTACTTCAATATTACTTGTCAAAGTTGTTGTAACAGAAGTGCTTACAATTGGCGATTGAATTACATTGTCGAGTCCAACAATAACTTTTGAATTTTGATTTTTGGCTCTTAAAACATGAGAAGTGCCAATGCCAACACTTGAAAGTGTTAAAACTGAAGGTGGAGTTCTAAGTGCTTCTGATGCCGAAGCAGCAACTTGAATGTGTAGATCACTTGACTTAACAACATATAAAGTCGATGGAAGTTTATCAGTTGATCCAATTCCAGTGACAGTCGTAGTCGCAATTCCAACTGCTTGTGTCGTGCCAGCTCCAGAGTGTGCGTATGATAATTCTTGTCCAGTTACAAAGAAATGCTCTGGAATTTTTATTCTATTATTGCTTATGTCAATAATGTTTGAATCATTACCAAGAATATATCTTTCAAAGATTGGTTTATCTTTGTGAGTTAAGTAGAAAGATTTTTTGACATCAATTTCAGAACCAGTATAATCACCATAAACAGATTCTATGGATCCATTTATAAAATCAATTGATGGAGTTAACGATGAATCATGTACATTTGTAATTGCATGTTGATAAACTCTTACTTCTACATTTGCATTTGCAATTGGAGTAAAATACAGATTTACATCAGATGGATTATCAATTGTAAACGATCCAATAGAAGATCCTGTTTCGAGAACTGCAAATTCAGTTAAACAGGTGTTTCCGCTATTTGATACCGAAACAAGTTCTGAAATCTGATATTGGTTATTTGTTTTATCTTCAACAACAGCAATATAATATGCACCAAACGAAGTATTTGGATATTGTGATACAATGTTATATGTTGGTGCTGTCGATGATGCAATCGATGTTATAGTAGATTTTAAAGTGGAATCTGTGATAGTTTGTGATCCAGTAGTTGTTGATGAAGTATTTCCAATCGAAACTATAAATGTATTAATATTGTAGTTAGTTGTTAACCCAGAATTTGGAGTGAGATCAATATTTAAATTGGATCCAGAAAGATAAGCACTATAAGTTCCTAATCCACTTATAGCAGTTGGAGTTAGGTCATTTGCGGTCATTTGACCGTATTCTATCAGTGTTGCTGATGTTCCATCATGAATTACAGTAACTTCATCAATTTCAAAATAAGACTTGTCGGATGCTTCAATTTGAATCAGAAGTTTGGATGCTCTATAAGTAGATGCAATTCCAACAATTGTTGAAGCTGTTGTGGTTCCAACCGAAACATTTTGTGTAGATGTTTTTATGATTACAGAATCTCCAAGAGAAACTGTTCCAATTCCAGTTGTAATATCTCTTAAATTATAAGATGCTAAACTTACATCATAATTATTGACAGAAAAATAATTTGGATAGAAAAGAAGATTTGCTTCTGTACCTAAAATTGTAAAATCAAATGATCCAAGATCATGTATTGTTTCTACACGTCCATATTGATTTAGATATCCATTTGCGTTATCATGAAGAAGTGAAACAAGTAATACTTCTTGATCTGTTATTGTAAATTTATCAGTTATTAATGCAATATATTTTCTAAATCTATATGCATTTACATCAAATTCATCGACAGAGAATGTATCAACAACACTATACGCTATCGATCTAGGAGAACTATTAAATTGAGGACTTAAATCATCAATCATCAAGACTCTATTTCCAATCGACTCAATATAGTCTTGTACTATTTTTGAGTTAAATGTTATCTGATTAGAATTGATTTTTCCATCTAGAATAATATTGTTTTCCTTTGCCAAATCAAAATCAAAAATACAATTTGTGTCAATTACTGTATCTACATCAACAACAGCTTCAAAATCTCCATTATCTTGACTTGTTGCAATACCAGTATAGTCTGCTGAAGATTCTAATACCAAATCACTAAATTTTTTAAATCCCGAAGTGTGATTTAAATCACTAACAACGTCATTCCAAGTATCTAGTGAAACTTCAGATTTGAGTGCATAAGAGAAATACTGATAATAGTCATTATCATGTATTCTTTGTAAAGCGTTGTTCAAGAATCCAGTTTCAGTATTCCATCCCTTTTTAACAATCGAAGATGATTTTACATCATAAACAGAATCATATTTTACAACTTCTTCTACTCTACCTTGAGAATTAGAGGATTCTCCAAATACAATTTGATTTGGTGAAAAATCAGTTTCAGTTGCTATTTTTAAATAACTACTTTCATCTTCCCAACTAAGAACAGTTCCGGCAGCAGTTTCAGAATAAACATTTTCTCCAATATTGAACTGATTTTTTTGAAGTTCTATATTGAAAATTGGAAAATGTTTCTGTGGAATTATTCTACCATAAGAATTTACTGGATCATAAGTTCCTGGAATTTCTGTGGATTTTAAATAATCTGACAAATTGTATGAAACCGTAGCTCCAATACCGCCAATATTTGGATCAGTATTTACAATAGTGAATAAAGTATAATTGTAATTTGCAGAGTTATATCCTTTTGCAGTAGATCCAACACCAACACTGATGCTCTCAATTAAAACTTTATCACCAATATTAAATGGGAAATCTGAAGCATTGCTAAAACTTGCTCCAAGAGTTACAACAACATCTTTTGAAGATTGAATGAATGTTATTGTACTAATCCCCACTCCGTTGATATTGTTAGTTGGAATAATAGTTGGAGTTACGTTACTAATGCCTTTTGTATTTTTTAAAATTGTAACTTGAGAATCTCCAACATTGTACGTCAAATCAACATCAGAAATCACTTCATTAGTCACACTATCAATTGCCACAAGATTTGGAGCTATAGTGTAATTTCTACCAACAGAACTAATTCCAATTGATTTAAATGATGATAAAGACTCAATCTTTAATATCTCTGGCAATTTAGCAGAAGGTCTTAAACTCAAATCTGATGGATAATCAAATCCAATATCTTCAATTTCAACTTTAGTAATTGAACCAATTCCAGAACTGGATGCAATCAAAACAGATCCTGTACCATATGATGATGAAACTGTTATATGTGGAACTTTTTGATAGTTTCTACCCTTTGATGTAATAGAGATCGAATTAATTTTACCATAAGCTGTAGTAGAATTTGTATAATACTCTAAGAGTCCGCTAGTTGTTGTATATTGACTTTCTTCTGGATTTTTTAATATTGTATATGCAAATTCAGTTTCTGAAGATTTTATTGCATTAAATTTTCCAACATAATCACTATTTTTTAATAAAATTTGATTATGTGTAATAATTTCATTGTCAATTATAATTTCTTTTTTAGTTACATCATTTATACTCAAATTAATTGGATCTAAAGAATAATATAATGTTGATGGAAGATTATCATTTATTTTTATAGAAACTGTTGCTGTTGTGGTTACTCCTATTGATCCAGTTTTTACAACTTCGAATGAAGGTGATTGCTCTGTAGAATTAAAAATATTTTTAAAATTAGGATCTGTATAAAAATTAAAATCAAATGCAGAATATTGAACTGAATTATTGAAGAAAGATAAAGAAGAATCTGAAACGTCAAATACTAAAGTGTAATCCTTGACGGCATTGATTTGAGGATTAATTTGTGATATTGTCCCTAAAGAAGCTGAACTAATTCCAACCACTGTTGGTATTGGTTGTATAGCATCATAATATGTCTCTGTTAATTTAATTTTATTTTCATCAACAGCGACGACATAATAAATTGCTTCGTTTAATAAACCACCAGATGAAGATGTTGAAGTATGAATAATCTTTTCACCAGTAGTATATTTGTGATTTGATATTGAAATTGTATTATTTAAAACATCAACATTTGTAGATATAAATGATCTTGGGTTGATAACCAATCTTCTGTTGTAATCATCATATTTTACTACGACAGTTGTTGCCAATCCTGGATTTACTTGTACATAAACTTCATCATTTGTTTCTAGTCCATGAGATGATGCAGTTGCTACTGTGACTTTGTTTCTACTTACTTGAGCAGTTAAAGTATTTTGATAACTTGTTTTGAAACTATGAGTATTTCCAACCCCAACACTTGTAAAATAAAGAATATTTGTAGATGTGCTTCCAACACCCACAAAAGATCCCGTGCTGCCAAGACCAACTTTAAATGTTGAAATACCAATTAAATCATCTGAAATTTTTGCCGCATACACAACAGAATTTTCTTGAAGTTGGAAACTTGAAATACCGTTAGTAGAAATAGATACTGGAGTTCCTCCATTTGTTTTGTAAATTAATGGAGTTCCAGTCTTTAATTGATGATTTGGTAGATATATTGCTCTAGTTGGAATATTGATTTGAGTTATTCCTGCTCCTGGGTTTGCAAAAGATAAAGTATATCCAATTCCTGGTCCAGAAGTTGTTCCAAGTCCCACAGACTCACCAGGATCAAAATAAAACTCTTTATTCAAGTCATATTGGTATGATGTTGAAATTCCAAAATTGAGTTGTAATTTTCTAGTTACTTCAGTTAAGCCTATGCCAGCAGAATAAGTGCCAATTCCCGCGTCATTATTTGTATTTCTTAAAACCCGTATTCTAGAAGATAAAGTATCAATATTTAAAACTTTTACCTGTTCATTTCGAATTTGATAAATGTCATTTTCTTTAATATTAGGATAATTGAGTAACCCACTAACTTCAAAGTATGTTACTTTACCTGTAGATGTTGTTGATCCAATTCCACTTGTTAATTTTAAAACATTTGTTGTAATACCAATTAATCCAGACTTTTGATAATCTAAAGAAGAAGAAACTGTAACGATGTCATTTTTTAAGAATGCATGTGGTTGTGTTGCAAATCCAATAAATTTGTCTCCACTCGCAAGTGGAACAAACTCCACATTATAAACAGTTGAGTTAGCAACACTTACTTGAGATACTTGTTTACCACTAACTGTAGAAACTTTTGCATTAAGTCCAGATCCACCAGTTCCATCATTATCAAATACTAATTGATCATTGACTTGATAACCAGTGCCGCCGGTTACAATCCCTATAGAAGTTATACTACTTTGTGTTACTCCTTTTACAATTGAAGTTTGTTTTTTAATTTTGTTTGGATCAACTACATAATCATAGTAACTTCTTTGTTTTGTGATATTATATGGAGTTGTGTTTCTTAACCATCCAGTTTCATTAATATCAATTTCATCTTGATTAGATGTTTTTTCAAAATTAAAGTTAATTGGTTTTGATTTATATTCATTTCCAATAGCATATGGAAATACAGGTCTTAAATAATTTTCAAAAGCTCCATCACTATCTACAGAAACTGGATTTATTGTACAGAAATATGCGTATACACCATTTGGATATTCTGGAGTTACACAAAATCTACCATTGTATTCATCAAGATCTCCAGTTTTTGTAAATTCATAATCTTCAACAAAAAATCCAGAAGGATATAATGACGCGCTAGGCCTGTTAGTTTTAAGAAAAAGTGAATAACCAGTTTCCAAACATTTTACAATACCCCCAGATGGTTCGCTATACCCATATGGACCATAAATTGGGTTGCCATCATATGCCCACCCAATAATTGGTGAGTGTGAACTGGATAAAGACTCTACTCCAGATGATGTTTGTAAATCGGGAACAAAGATTACATTTCCATCTTTGAATTTTGTTGCTAAAACTATAGATCTTAATTTTCTTGGAGCATATGCATGAGTATATTTCAATCCAAAATTTTCATCTAAAGATTTAATGATTACGCCATCATCATCAGAAATTTGATTTGATGCAATGAGTCTTTCTACTAAATTAACTCTCCAAGATTTAATTTGTACATCAAATTTTGCTTCAGATCCTGCAGACACTACAGTAACAAAAGTTGAAGAAGAATATCCATTACCTCCAGAAATAACTTTTACTTCTGATAATGACCCATTAGAAACTATTGGAGTTAATTGTGCGCCAGTACCAGTTCCGTTTATAACTAAGTTTGGTGGGGCATTATACCCTGATCCACCATTAACGACCAATGCGTCAGTAATTTTTCCATTTAATACAACTATCAAAACCTGAGCTTCACTGCCACTGTTTAGTGTAAATGATGGTTGTCTATTATAATTTAAAATTTCTTCAGATCCATAATCTTCTCCACCAGATTCTACAAAAACAGAATCAATTGATCCTCTAAAAATTGGTTGTAAAACTGCACTGAAGCTTTGACCAGATAAAGTAGAAACTCCAATTCTATCCTTTACTGTAAGACTTATTTCTGGATAATTAAATATATGTGTTCCGCCACCGGTCGAAGTTAAATTAATATATTGTTTTGTTTTGTAATAGAAATCTTGATTATCCGTTCCAACTCCAACAATTGACAATCTAAATTGTTCATCAGAAACTTTGGTTACATAATAATTTGTCGTTGTTGACAATCCACCAATTACAGATCCTGTTGTTTGATAAGAAACTAATTCGCCATCAAAAAATCCATGATTTTTAATGTTGATTATATTTGAAGAAGTATTAACTCCAACTGTTGTAGTTGTAACTTTTTTATTTTGATAATTACTCCCAGAAGAAATTACTGATATTGAACCAAGTTTTTTCTTTTTAATTATCGATGACAATTTGTGTATACCAGTTCCAAAAGATGTTAAATCTACAGTGTTAATTCCAACTGCAGCATCATCAAAAGTTTTATGAAGTTTTACTGTAAATCCATCTTGAACAGAAACATGATAAAAAGCTCCATTAGATAATCCACCAACATCTACTCCACTTTGAGAATTATAGATTACTTTTTCAGCATTTCTAAATTTATGATGACTCGAAAATCCAACAGTATTATTCGTAAGATTTACGTGCCCAGCTGGAGATGTTGAGTTAAATTCAGCATGGTGATCAAATTCTATAAGATTTGGTTTTACGAAAGCTCCAGATCCATTTCCACCAGAAATGGCAATAACAGGATCATCTAAGTAATCAAATCCAGGATCAACTATTTCAATTCTTTCAAGTCCACCAATGACAGAGCAATAACCAGAAGCTCCAGTGCCAATGTCATCAGATATTGTCAGCACTGGTGGATTTATTATATCATATCCATTTCCTTGACTTAGAACATTGACATTTTCAATTTCACCATAATAAACCAGATCTTCGGATTTATAATTTAATAACTCTACACCACTTATAAAAATACCAGTAGACCCTGGAATTGTCTCATAAGTTTCAGTGGTGCTCTCTGGATTAGAAAGTTCTCTAATAAGTTTTTGACTTTCAACTGAATTAAGATTCAGATTAGCATCTGAAAAATTGTACAAATAGAATTTGTTATTGGTTACAGTTCCAGATACTGAAATAAAGTTTTCTGTAAAAATATTTTCTTTACTTCTAGCTAATTTTATGGTTGTTTCATTTACTTTTTTTACAAAATAAATTCCTTTAAGTAAATTTAATTTATTTGTGGTGCTTTCTGGATTATAAACAATTATATCACCAGTATAAAAATTATGAATGCCAATTTCTAAATCTGTTCCAGAAAATTCTCCAGAAAAAGTTATTGATCTATCAACAACATTAACTGACTGATTTAAATAATTTGGTAATGATGGTGATGCAACATACAACGAATATTTTAAATCCGTGTATACGTTTTGAACATTTGCAGTATATTTTGTAAGACTTGGATAGTTTGAGGAATTTACTTTTAAAATATTTTTTCTGATACTATAAAATTTTGTAGTGTCTAGTTCACCTTGGCCACTAATATTAAATGAAGTTGTATCTTGTAAGGAAATTATGCTAGATTCTGCAGTTAATGAAGCTTCTTCTGATGTAACCACGGAAACAAATTCTTGACTATCAGATCCTATTAATGTAACGGAGTTACCAATAGAAAAATTATGAGCATCATAAAGACTTACTCTGTAAGTGAAGTCTGAAGAATCGATAAGATCAATTGTTTTAACTTCATATCTTGTTGAAACGTTAAATAACCAATTATTTGACTTATAATCTGTTAGATTAGAACCCAAACACTTTATTTTGACTAAATCATTTTTTTGATAAAAACTAGTTTTGTCTAAAATATCAAGATCCGATAATACTCCACTAACTCTGACTTTTATAATTTCAGTTGCTGCTTTATCACCATACCCATAAGCAAAGGCATTAATTCTAATTACTTGACCACTAGAAAATGCCTGAGTAATTCCAGAGCACCCGTAAAATTGATTTAAAGATTTTTCTTCATAAGTTACAGTCAATGATGTTCCATTTATTAATTCTATAATCAATTCACCAGAAGGAGGAAATCCAACTGTGGAATCAACATCTAAAGTTATAGCATTGATTATGGTGTTGGTAACTGTTTGAGTTGTGGGATGAATACTAAATTCACCTAAAACCGTTCCAGAAACATTGATGTCTTTGTCATAATCATAGTCAAGACTTAATACATAATATTCTTTATTGCCACGAACTATTTTTTCAACTTTAGATATTGTGCCTTCTGCTCTTTTGAAAAATCCATCAAAATCTTGATATAGAGTTTTATTTTGAAGATCTATCGGATCTCCCTCAATCGCTTCAATCACCAAGTCTTTAGTGATTCTATATTGAGCATCTGAAGGTTGAATTAAATAGTCTCTCGGACGTATAACTTCGACTTCTTTTCCGTAGAGAGCTGAAAATAAAATCTTAAAAGAAGCGTCGGTTCCTTTCGAAGAATAGAAGTCTTTTGATTGCTTAACAAAAAGACCGTCATTCAATCCAGAGTATAATGATCTATTTTCAAATCCTGGGCTAACTTGCTTTTTAACTTTATTAAAAAACTCTTTTAAGAATAAAATACTTAAATTAGTTACAATAGATCCTGATGTGTGTTCTGCAATTTCAGAGTCAGAAAATACAAGTTGATCTGTAGTTGCTGGATCATCATAAGATGTTACGCCACTAAATCCTCTTATACAACCCCGAAACTGTGTTGAAGTCTTAGAAGTATAAGTGATGATTTCATTATCAATTTGGATGAGACCATATGAATCTGGAAATCCATAAGTAGAGTCTACAGAAATAGTATCATCAGTAAATAAAACACTAGAAGTAAGGGTTGTGCTCTCTGTAAGATTTGTCAGTTCATCAATTTTGACATATTGATCAATATTTTGTAAAAGATCTGACGCTCCACTTTGGAATTCGAAAGAACGATAATATTGTTTTAAAAATTCTACAACAAGAGGGAATTCTTCTTTTATAAATCTTGGAAGTTGACTTTCAACAACCTGACTAATCTTAACTCTTACTTCTGACATATCTTATAATCTTACAAAGGCTCCGTTTGTGTAACTTGAAGTCACGATATAAGTTGAACCTGAGATGTTAGCTCCAGATGAGATATCATCCGATTGCATGTTCAACACACTGTTATTAATATCTAGTTGCAAATAAAGATCCTCTTTTCCGATGACATCGTTTGATTGAGGACTTACCGAAATTTGTATAATTGGAATTCCTCCATCAGTTTTTGAAGTTCCTGTAAACTTAATAGCAGATAATCTAATTTCTCCACGTACATAATCAATAACCCCAACATTTGTTCTTTTTATAATTGGTTCTGTTGGAGATTTTAAACTAAAGAAAAATATCAATCCTGTTTTCCCATCAGAGTTTGGAACATCTGACATGTATAATGTCTCAGATATTCCATCAACAGTAAATCCTGAAGATTTTATATTGTATCCATTTTTTAAATCTTTAACGTGAAATTCATTTCCATAACAAATTTCATAATCCGCAAGTTTATTAATAACAACTTTTGTGTCACGACGCATCACGATTCTTGTAATATTTGAGGTAATTGATGTATGACTATCGTCAACTATTTTTTGAAATTTACTGTATTTAAATCTTGCACCATATTTGTTTAATTCTATAGAATCTGCATATTTTTCAATGTTTGATGAAATAATAGATTTTACTGTGCTAGCTCCTGGAGAAGTATTTGCGTTATAATATGCTGTTGTATCATATTCGACGTAAATATATTTTAAATCAAGAATTTCTGGAACAATTCCAGCAACTGTATATTTTCTTAGACCTGCTTTGATATTATCTTTGATGGGATTCGGAACAAACGACCCATTATAAGGTTTAATTGAAATAAAGACTTTACCATATTTTGGTGGACTTAAAGTTTCTCCACCAAAAACAGAAATAGACTCTGCTTCTGAATAAATGCTTGGGATTATCGCTTCATAGTCAGCGGCCGTTACCGCACGATTTTGTGACGCATATATTCTTGGCGCATAATTTTTAATTGAGTTAACAGATTCAATTTCAGCACCATATTGTGAAGTAGAATCTGTCGTAACTAAAGAAATATCTTCTGTAACAACAGATTCATTATTATCTAATAATCTTCCACTATAATTAAAACTGTTTACGCGGTTTCCTGCTTCTCCGCTCGTTATAACATAAGAAACTTCAATATAATTAAGATTGTCCAGTTTCTTGCCAAAAACATCATCACCAAAAATCAATTCATACCTTTGATCTTCAATTTCTTGAATAAAGAATACTTTAGATTCAGAATTAATCCCAATTAAGTTCTCTGCAAGCGTAAATTTACGTGTTACAGTGCTATTTTGAGTATTTTTTACGACTACACGAATTAAATTTGTGTCAATATTGAAATTTGTTAAGATAAAACGCTGATTCGAGTTGTTTGCATCAACTGTAAAGTTTTGAGTAACGTAAGTTCCTTCAAAAACTTGAACATTATCAAAGGATGCAATTCCATTAACTACAGGAACTGTAATTGAATCCTGAATTGTAAAAGTATAACTTTCATTTCCAAATGCAACTGCACTTGTACAAACAATTCCCTTTTGTAGAGTTAAAGAAATTGGGTTTGTTGGTAAATTTGTAGTATCTACTGAAAATGATACTTTTGCTTCTGCAGCTCGTCTTGATTTTGGCACATATCCTATTGCTCTTGCAAGAGATACCACATTTTCTCTTAAAGTTGCACTATCAATGAATACTTCGTTACTAACCATGTTAGCGTTGTACGAAGTAATGTAAGTATTATATGCTAATACATCAATAATTGATGAAAGGTTAGATCCTTCAAAATCATAGTCAGTAAAATTAGAGTTCGCTCTCAAATACTCCTTGAGCGAACTCTTAATTTGATCAAAATCTAGATTGCTAAAGTTAACTAGTGCCATTTATCGTGTCTGCTGTAATGCAAATGACAATTGTTGTGGTAATACGTCAATCCCAACAATTTCATATTTAACTGTTACGTTAAAACTATTATTATCATAGTCTGGAGAAACATCAGTACTTATCAAATTAACTCTTGGTTCATAATTTGTGATTGTATTTTCAATTTCGTCCTTAATTACTGATGCCGAAATAGCATTGATGTTCTCAAAAAGTGATTTTGTTACGTTTGAACCAAGGTTTTGATTGAAAAATCGCTCTCCAGGAAGAGTAGTGACAAGATTTCTCACTGAGCGAGCGATTGCAGTTTCATTTTTAATCGCAAGTATGTCATAATTCAGAGGGCTAATCTGAAATGACATACTGAGATCCTTAAAACCCTTACTTACACGCTCTGAAGGCATGAAAAAATAATAAATCTGTCTTATTTATGACGGATTTTAAAGATTATTCATGCCATCTTTCAACAAAATCGTCAAAACCGCCAGCACCACCACACGGTCTTGAGTAACGATTCTCTGGAATGTCATAATTTTTAAGTTTTTTTGATTTTTTTAAGTATTTTTCCGAAGAAATTTCAGTAATAAGGGTCATTCCCGATTTAATAAAGTCAGTTCCCTTGTCCGTTGGATGGATTGCCATCGTTTTTAGCTCCTGATTCGTTAAAATCAGAACTTTTTACGGGGTTGCTATCCCGAATTTCTTTGATCTCGTACATAAAATCATCTGACGTTTCAATTTTGCGACGATTTTCGACGGAATATTCGGTTAAATCAATTTCATACCCTGGATTTTTGGTAATTCTATTCTTAGTCCAAGCATCATCATACCACAATATCTTATTATTTGGGTATGCATAGAAATTTCCATTATCCATCTTAAAGAAATGAGCACACTTATGCTCTGGAGTCTCACTAAAGTTAGTATTCAGTGTGGATTTAGATTCCCACGACCAATCAAGAGTGAACAGATAGGTTCCTTCATTTTTCTTTCCTTTATAGTTCACTAATTCGGCACGTAAGTTAGCCAATCTCGAACGAACTTGAACGTCAATATAAGGAGAAAAGCAATCCCACCACATACACTCCTCAAGGTCTGGTACAGGTGCATCTGGCTTCCAGCAGAAGGCATGAATCGGTCTACGAGTCCAGTTGACTCCATTCTCCAGAAACGCTTCAAAGAGGGGTACGTGCTTCTCTAAGGACGCTACGGAGTGTACATCGCATAAAGTTACCTCACCGTGGCCTTTTTTATGATTGTATAGAAACTCATTACGAATGTAACAAGTGATGGTTGGAAGATTATGATTTAAGTATGCCATACGTTAATAAAAAAAGCAGAGACGAATCCCTGCTCTATCTATATCATCTACCTTGTCCTCTATATTTTTTCTTAGCCCCATTGCGAGATGTTGCTGAGAGAAGAGTTCTTGCAGATCGTCCTTGACGAGTCTTCTTAGGTGCTCCAGGTTCGAACACCACTTTATTCATACTACCCTTGGGTTTCATAGATTTCCTCCAATTCTAATTCATTCACATTAAACTCACCATTTTCATAATATTTTTGAGAGAGTTCTTCGAGGACCTCCGCACATTCTTCATAGGAGAGATTCATATACATCTTCCTCCCATGATATAAGATATTAAAGTGCTTCATCAGATCACACGAGTCTTTTCATGCCCCACACGAATGCGAGGGTCACACCAGATCTCAAAACCTTTTTCTTTGGCATCGAGACAGAACGACACGTCTTCACCACACATATCTTGAACTGCACCAGATTCAAAAACCTGCATCTTTGGAGCGAACCAAGGATACTCAAGATTCTCAAAGACACCCTTCTTAATCAACACCCATCCAAAACCAGTGTAGTCAACCGTGAAGGGCTTACGACGTTTTGAGATACTCTCCACATTCTCGTGATTCATCACACCACCATTACGGCGGAAGTCATCTTCTTCTAACCAGTGAGCTACTGAAGTCGTGTGCCCATCTTCTGTTGCGTACCAACCAGCGACAATCTCCTTCTCTTCTCCCTCTTCATTCAGAGCGAGATCACAGAGTTGCCAGAACTTTTCTGAGTTAAACACAATGTCATTATCAATCCACAGTTGATAATCGTAATTGAGTTTGCCATCCCAGGGAATCTGCTTCGGCCCACGCAGTACATTTGCACCAAGACACTTACAACGTGCAAAGTTCACCATAGAAGAATAATCTTGAGAAATTTGAATACTCATACCATTCTGTACCAAATCAAAGCACATTTGTACAAATGACTTCAGAAACTGATAAGAACATCCTCTGCCAGGAAGACAGAATACAATTGACTTACCATGCATTCTTTCTTTAATTTTATCATAATCCCACTCAGGCCCTGAAACCTTCGGGGTTGCTGCTTTCACAGTAAATCCTTTTGCCATAAGAGAAATAAACCTTCAAGATCAATTTTATCAGAGTATATATGCTTTGTCAACTTACATTTAAGTTAAACGATAAGATCAATCTTTCTTTCTCAGATTCATTTGGAAGTGTATAGTGATTGACAACTGCTGGAAAGAAAATCAAAGATCCTTCGTTTACATTAGGAGCATGGTATAAAGTAGTTCCATCTAAAAAAGAATTAAATGGAGAAATAAAATGAGTTGCTGTATGCTCATTATAATCATAGTCAATATAACATACTGCACTATATCCATGAGATCCATGATTATGAACTCCATGAAAATTTTGTTTATTTGCGTCTTCAAACCAAGCATTTCGCATGTTAAAATTTTTAAAGTTAAAATGATTTGCAAAAATATTCAATTCTTCATTCAGAATATACAGAATATCTTTTACATAGATTTCTTTTTGATCATAAAAATCTGTTTTTATATAATCCTTATCACGAAGATTACAGCGATTACAAATATCTTTTAATTGTTCTTTCTTATTCTTCCAGTCTCTTACTTCAACATGAAATAATGGAATCACAAACATATCATCACGATAGTCATTCATAATCAATTTATCACGATAGTCATTCATAATCAATAAGAGGCTTCCAATTCCTTTGTCGCTACGATTTCTTCATACGAAAGATCGCCTGTAGAATACTCAGTTTTCATGAGTCCTACAAGGCGATTAAGTGTTTTCCATGCAATTGCAAATTCTTCTTCTTTTACTGAGTGCATCAGACACTTATCTTTTGCATAGATGTGGTAAATTTTTTGCATCGAAAAATTTTTAATTCAACACGGTTATTTATTTTTTCTTGCCACCCTTTTTAGGTAGGGTTCTCTTGTCAGGTCTTGAATAATCGTCCTTATGAATCCATTTGACGCCCATTTTTTTCCTCCGGGATTTTTTTGTCTGAATGATATTTAGAGGTCGAATTGTCACCTCTGTAGGTTAGGGTAGTTTTGAATTTTATAAACGCCCCCGTCACGCGCCCCGCCGCAATAACCGCAGAGGCACCCATAACTGCCAACACGAATAACCGCTGCACGAATATCTAAGGGGCTCAGAGTGTCTCCGAACCCCTGTATTATACCATCAAAATTCTATAATGTCAACCTCCACATTTTCGGTGGCGATGGATTCGAGAATGCTCAGAAGCTCATTGCCAGTGTTACCTTGAGCGAGCAGAGAAAGTGCAATCGAACGAGTCATGATAAAGTGTGAGTAACTGTGTGTTTGGTGAGTGTCTATGAAGGCGCATCTCATTCCTTATACATTACCAGTCTACATCCAGGTCTTCCACATAAACCTCCACTGTCTCATCACCATCGAGTTGAAATAACTTACGCCAGTTGATCTGTCGTGCGTCGAAGTCACTATACACGGAAAGTTCCAGTGTCACACGCACATTCTTTTTCTGGGCTTGAAGATAAGAAACTGACATGGCTTTGGGTGTCGAGGAACTAACTGTGGCCAGTATAAGATACGGGAGCGTTTGTGTCAAGTGTGCTCAGAGTATTTATGAGGATCGGTGATATTTGGCGGGGTCTCTGTGCGGTTATGGTAATACTGGGGGACTTGACATTTCTCTGCGGTTGTGGTAGAGTGCGGGCTAAGATCACTATAACCGAAGGGCTTTATAGGGTCTTAATTCTCAACAATCACCCTAATTGATTCTCAATAACTAACACTTATTGAGAATGAATTAAAACACGCACTATAATTAAAAAAGCCATTTTTAATTGATTTTTACCATTTTTCGCTGAATATCACGTTCAATTTGATTCAATGCGTGACGACAAGAGGGTGTAGCACTGGTGAAAATCTTAAGACCTGAGGGATGCGACCAGACCAAATGTTTCGAAGTCCGCTGTAACTGAAACTGATAGGATTCCATCAAGATAGTAAGTTCTTTCTTGAAGCTGCTGCTCATTGTTCTACCCGAGTGGTGATGTCTTGAAGATCAGCAAGTGCTAAACCGATTGCTGCTTTGGCATAACCGAGACGCTCAAACTCATTCTCATCAGATGACACAAACTCTAGAGCACTGGTAAGAGTGCGAATCGCAAGTGTGAGTTTATGAGATGTAAAGTCAGTCATGAGTTGTGGATTGAATAGTGTTACCAATGAGATGAAACAATTCTCCTGTATTATACCTTAAAGATGGGGAAAGTACAAAGAACAGAAGCAGAATAATGGGAAGGAGATTCTTCTTCATACGAGGTAAGATTTGCTGCCGCAGGAAAGATAAAACTCAACCATGCGTTCGGCTTCATCCAGAGTGCGAAAGAATTGTGATCTCCACTCTTGGTGATTGTAAGGAGTTTGGTAGCGAACTTCGTAGCGAATCATGATGAAAAAAAGTAGAGTGAATGAGGAGAAAGATTCAGTCGCAAGGTGTGGTCTGATGATTCACTTCCATCTCATCAAACAACAGGTGGATCTTATAACGAATCGCATACACATCTGCAGAGTTGAAATCATCATCATCCAGAGCATTTCCGACAAAGTTGTAGATCAAATCCCACTGATCTTCAGTGAACAGATTGCGGGTGAGTTGTGAAGTCATTAGAATTGAGAAAGTGTGAAGAAAGAAGGTGAAAGATTCAAGCGAGACGCATACCGTTGAAGAAAGGAATTGCACCACCACGTTGACCAACAAACCAGTTGAAGTTCTTGGCAAACACTTTCTCACCAGGCAAGCCATGCACTGCGAGAATAGCATTGAGGCGAGACTTTGTGGTGACAGATTGCCAACCACCATCGAACAGTTGAATGAAGTCATTACCCACAGAGGCAATATGATTGCCGTGCAGATAAACAAACGACACGTCGCTGATGGTCACAACTTGAGTGTTGCTAGACTTGAAGTCGCTACCGTTGGTGATGGCATCATTCATCAGACGTTCGATTTTCCGCATGAGAGTGTAGAGAAAGGATTGGGTTGTGAAGGGGGTGGGTCGTTCCCTCCCCCTCATGTGGCCAATATACGACGGCCAAGGGGCCATTACAAGGGGGCTTGTGACACCTTGTGGACTGGCACAGGGCCCTCCTGATTAGTCTTTAAGAAAGCAGACAATCTCACCGGATTCGATGTCATCCAGCAACTGCAAAAGATCGTTGCCAGTGGTAGAGAATTGATCCAGGACTTGAATGAAAAATTGTTTGCGAGTCATGATAAGATGTGCGGTGTGAGTGTAAGAAATCAACCTTCAAGAAGTTCAGGATAGGATTGTTGAATCTCCTCATTCAGTTCTTCGTCGCTATACATATCCAGGTCAGTATTCATAAAATCAAACAACAATGCCATTGCATCTTTGATGTCCATGTTCTCAAGAACTTGGTTGATGTATTCTTCTTGGAGTTGTTGGCGGATCATGATTGTGTCGGAGTTTGAGTGTGGATTAGGAAGGGCAATCATCAGACAATGACGTTAGAATCAGGATCAAAAGTCACCTCTGAAATGACATCAAAATCCTCTGTCATTTTGACATAATTCCACTCATTGACTTCCTCACCTTGCTGATAACAATGAATGAAATTGTCAGAGTCTTGCTTTACATAACACCCATCATAGTTCTCCTCATCATAAACATAACCTGCAGCAATCAGAGCATCAGTGAATGTCATGGGGTGATTCCCTTTGGTATGTGGCCAATATACGATGGATCTAGGGCGCAGTCTAGGGGGTGTGTGTCAGTTCTTGGACTGTCACACTACACCAAGACGTGACGATAGTCTAGGGATTTAATACACCAACCTGTCCATGAAGTGATCTCTTCAATGAGATCATCTTCATCATCGGCACTCCAGATGTGTCCTACTGTATCATCGATGATGTCATTCATCTCAGCGTTTGTGATCTCATCCTCAGATCCAGTGAAATCGAACTCAATAGATGTAATTTGGAATTGCATTGTTCGAGGGTGAATGTGTTGTTTAATCAGAGACATTAGATCACAGAAACGTTAATTTCTTTGATGTTAAGTCCACAGAGTTGATTGTGGACGCGCTTGCTAACCGTATCGCAAGCATTTTTTAACTTAGATCGCTCGTACCAGATAGTGATACAACCGTCGAAAGTTTCAACCTGAATACGAATGTCTTTCATGATTCAGTATGCAGAAACAGTGGTATAGAGAGTGTTGGTGGTGTTATACCACAGATTCACATCACACTGGTATTCTTCACTCAAACTGTAGGCAATGTCATATGCCTGATCAAGGTCAACAGTTTGATTCTCCCAGGGAGCAGCAGAGCAGCGGATGTCGATTCGAGTCATGTGTGTTTCCTTTGGTATGTGGCCAATATACGATGCCTGGCTGCCCTGTGGGGGCACCTGTGGACAGTCTGTGGACTGGCACAGGGTAGATTATACCATCACAAGAATTACCATGTACCTCGCTGAACGTGAATCTTACGAATTTCAGTATAAATGAACTTCTTGAGTTTGTCATCGGTAGCATGATCAAACGCAAAATAGAGTCGATTCAAGTATTCATCTTGTGTGACACATTTGATAGACTCTTTGCCAGTCATTCCGAGATCATTGAGTGTAGAACCTGCTTTAGCTTTGGGTCGCCCAAAGTTACCAGTGATGTTACCCTGGGTTCTCAGTTTCGGACGAATCTTGGAAAGGTTAGAGTAATTCATTTTAATATGGTAAAAGAATTTTTCAGAACTTTTGTCGAAACTTCCAGCTGAAAGTCGACATCGACTTCCAATATGGGTAATAATAATCATGACCCATGTTGTTGCGAACAAGACCAGAGAATGTATGAAGATTGTTTCGCTCAATCCTCACACCATTTTCCTCCCACCAACTATCAAACCTCATTTTTTGTCGATGTTCTTGTATTTTAGGACTAAAATGATGATCTGGAAGTGCCCACCACTCATCTATTTTTTTTCTGTGACTATTCACATAGTCAGTGATCATTTCGGAGGTAATCATCGTGCGTAAAGGTAACCACCTGCCCAATCAGCATTTTCCAGAAGATATTCACGATCAGCAATCAATCGCAGATCATAACGAACACCTTTGGCAGGAACTTTCCAAGATGCAGACTTATACACTTCGCCCGATTGCTTATCAACGAAAGCATGAACAGAGCGACCACCGCCACCATCAATCATGATGATTTTGTGATACTTTTTACCAGTCTCAATCTTATAATCAATGTCACACTTACCAGACTTCAGTTGCTCAATCTTAGCCTGATGATATTGTGATTGTATAGAATCAGTATTGTCGTAAGTATAGTTGAAGTTCTCAATCGAACGCTGATGAGAACGAATAGAACACTGACGATAGTTGTCTTTGAGTGCTTCAATCAGCAGACGAGTATTCTTGAGAACCGAATCAGCAATGGTTTGTTGTGCTTGGAGTTGCATTGGATTGATTTCTCTCATGTGGCCAATATACGACATCTGGCTGCCGATGGGAGCATCAGTGGACAGCCAATCAACTGGCACAGTCTATCTTCATAATCACTAATTTACCGATCATTGTGTCGTAGAACATCTGTGTAGCTTTGTCACCCTCGTATTTCTTCATTTCCTCTTTTGCAAGACGCATTAACTCTGCGATCTCATATTGATCGAGATTCCAATCAGTTATATTGTGTTCAGTTACTTTCATTTTTGGGTGACATTTGGATTACGAAAGTAAACCGAAACTCATCAGCTTCCATAGAAATTGATGATGGTTTGTGTTCGATTAAACTATCAAAAACAACAACTCTTCCTGGTTTATACTCCACTGCAACTTCACATTCTCCTTCATCATTTGTAAATAATGTTTCTCCTCCCCAGTCTCTGTCCCAACGAGTATTCACATAATAAAGTAATGTGATTCCATTGTCAGAAGAATCAGTATGAAAATAATAAGTTGACAATGGACTTGATGCTAATACCCAACAATTTTCAACCTTAAAATCTTGCAGTTTCAGCAACAATTCATCATTTATAAATTGAAAATTATCAAAATTTTCTTTAGTATAGATTGATGAAAAAAAAGTTTTATTTCGTTGCCAAGTAATATCAGATGATGCACCACCCAATCTATACATTGACTCTTGTACAAAATTTATGTGATATTGTCGCAAATGTGAAGGAAATACATCGTCATAGATGTCAACAAATCGACCCGATGATGTTGTCATTCTTTTGTGTTTCATATTACCATCCCTTGGGCATTGTGAAGTTGTAATAAGAGAATTGACGACGATTGACTAACTTGAACGTTCCATAATCGTTGGAGTGAACATAACCCTCATGACCAGGGATGCAATCAATACCAAGATCAAGCTTTGCATCAACTTGATCACCAGTGATCTCAATTCCTTCCATGATTAACAGTTTCACTTCAGTCAGCAACTCAAACAACCACAGCAGATTGCCGTCGATGCAATCAATTACGCGATTCTCACGAATACATTTGTTGATTGCAATTTTTAGTTGTTCTGCTTCTTTCTCCGTAGGGTATTTAACAAAATTGCTAACAACACTTGCCAGAGTCAGAAGATAATCAACGCGGCGCCGACGGAATGTAAATTGTGCAGTGCAATCTACAAAATGAACAGAAGAAAAGGAATTAAGAAAACCACTATCGGAGTCTTTAACAAAGTTTGCTTCCAAGTCTTTGATCGAACTGCCAACATAACGTGTATGAGG